>ERZ837910.3279-NODE-3279-length-17951-cov-6.110751_pt1 | contig 17951 bp, 16 predicted proteins | sample MGYA00519940_ERZ837910 | MGnify/ENA primary metagenome ERZ837910 (study PRJEB31850, sample SAMEA3708825) | human gut metagenome | biome: human gut; feature: human-associated habitat; material: faeces | place: China | collected 2014 ... | reverse complement strand
CAATCTGTGTTACTCCTTTTACAAACTGCTTGCGCTTCATGGAGTCGATCAGACGTACACGTGCAAAATGTTCCGGCGCAAATGTCGGGATTCCCTCAAACTGAAACTTGTCCTTTGCCGTCGTGAGGGTGTCCCCGATAGAGAAAATGCCGGGATCAAAAATACCAATAATATCTCCCGCATATGCTTCTTCTACCATTTTACGCTCGTCTGCCATCATCTGCTGCGGCTGGGAAAGCTTGATCTGTTTGTTTCCCTGCACATGGAATACTTCCATGCCCGCCGTAAACTTACCGGAACAGATACGCATAAACGCAATACGGTCCCGGTGATTTTTATTCATATTTGCCTGAATCTTAAAGACAAACGCAGAAAAATCTTCCTGAAACGGATCAATCATTCCGATGTCTGATTTCCGGGCCATTGGCGCATAAGTCATCTTCAGGAAATGCTGCAGAAAAGTTTCCACACCAAAATTGGTCAGGGCAGAACCGAAAAATACCGGGGAAAGTTCTCCCTTTGTCACAAGTTCCATATCAAATTCCGCACTGGCACCGTCAAGAAGTTCGATTTCGTCATCCAAAATTGATTTTTTCTCCTCACCAATCTCGTCGATCAGTGCCGGATCATCGATATCAATAATCTTTTCGGAACCTTCTTTTGTTCCCTTTAATGTATCGGCAAATGTCATAACTTTTCTGGTATGACGGTCATATACACCTTTGAATTCTTTTCCGGAACCGATCGGCCAGTTGACCGGATACGTTGCGATTCCCAGTTCATTTTCAATATCATCAAGAAGCTCAAACGTATCATTTGCATCACGGTCCATCTTATTGATAAATGTAAAAATCGGAATATGGCGCATTACGCATACCTTAAACAGCTTACGTGTCTGCGCCTCTACTCCTTTGCTTGCATCAATCACCATGACTGCGGAATCCGCCGCCATAAGTGTACGGTAAGTATCCTCCGAGAAATCCTGATGTCCCGGGGTATCCAGAATATTGATACAGTATCCGTCATAGTTAAACTGCAGCACCGACGAGGTGACCGAAATACCTCTCTGCTTCTCGATCTCCATCCAATCAGACACCGCATGTCTTGCTGTTGCCTTTCCTTTTACGGAACCGGCAAGATTGATGGCTCCTCCGTAAAGCAGGAACTTCTCCGTCAGAGTCGTCTTACCTGCATCCGGATGGGAAATGATAGCGAATGTACGCCGTTTTTCTATTTCTTTTCTTAAGTCACTCACAGTATATCCTCCAAACCAATTGCACACTGTACCTCATTTTATACTAAAAACTATGTATTTGCAAGTGCTACTGGATGGGAGTGATCACGATCTTATCTGCGGATACTCCGGTCTTACGCTTTACAATATCTTCGACCTGCGCCCGCTTGGCATCGGTTGCCTCCCCCATATTAAGAACCACATCACAGCCGTCATCATTCATACTGACAACCACATCCGTAAACCCTTTTGCCTCCAGCATCATTTCTGCATTGGACTCTTTCTCCGCAATATCCGTCAGTGTAATCATTTCATTGACCGCATCTTTCTTTTTGGACTCATCCAAAGAATCATTGTCAATGATTGCCTGCAGGGTTTCTTTATTTTTGGAACGCACCTGTTCCCGGTTAAGTTTCACTTTTGCCGCATAGTCGGAATCCCCGCTTGTCACAGAGGTAAGTACCGTCTCTCCCGGATTTTCCACATCTTCCGTCGATGCATTCGCCAGATCTTCCTTGCTGCTTGTGATATCCAGATCCTCCCCGGTTTCATAATCTTTATCCGCCTGGTCACTTACGGCACCCTGATTCATATTAGCTATCGTCTCGGCATCTTTGATATCAGCGCCCTTTTTGTCATAAGTAACATAACCGGCCACCGCAATCAGCACCGCCAGCGTTGTAATAACAATCTGATTTTTATGCACTCTTTTTTTCACGTCTATTCCTCCTGTACCGACATTTTAACTACTACTACCTTATGCGCTTCCACCGGAAATAATGACATTACCGCGTTGGAAATTTCTGTAACGGTCTTTGCATTTCCTCCACCCTGTGCCACAACCACAACCCCTTCAATTTTCGGCATCTGCCTGCAGATCACATAGGGCTGTCTGGTATCACCGGTATCGTACACCACCGTTGTCTCTTCCTTTTTGTTTCCATCTTTTGTCACATTTTTATCCAGCTGGTCGGTTCCCTCATCGGAAAATGTCAGCATTACACGGGTTTTTCCCACCCCGTCCATGTGTTCAAGCAGCTCCTTCAGCTGCTGCTGCAGCTGCTCTTTATAGGAATCTTCCGTCTGTAGCTGCTGCTCCTTTTGTTCCTGCGTCTGTGTTTCTTTCTGGCTTTGTTTTGCCCCCGTCGGCATCGCAACGATCATTACCATCACCCCAAGCAGAATCAGTACAACGAAATCCGATTTATTCCTCTTTTTGATCCACTTTCCCAAGATACTGTTCAAAAATATTCTCTCCCTTCTCCTGATATTCTATGCTTTCCATCTGCTCGACAATCTCATGCAGCTGCTGCCTTGCCTCTTCTTTTTTCATTCCTCCCACATAGACCAAAAGCGGCTGTGCCAGCACGGTGATCACGAGCACGCTGACAAAAAAATGAAAATATTTCTGATAGGTTTCCTTTGGTGTCAGATATGACAACAGATAAAAAATCAGCATCAGCACGAAATAATTTTTCACAAATGTAAGTACAACTTCCATGTTCTCCTCCCTTCTCAATAGATGAAACTGGTGGAAACACTGATCATGGATATGGTAATAAAAAATAAAAGCAGCGCATCCAGCTGTATGGTACAAAAAAGCGCGCATCCCCTGGCAGCGGCCTGCACACACTGCGCAATCCGGCTGTCTGCGACCGGTGCCAAAAATGCAGCGGTCAGGCGGTACATCACAGAAAAACAGAAAGATTTCAGCAGCGGTGTCATCCCGATTACAAGAAGAAGGATAAGGGAAGCCGCGCCAATGCTGTTTTTTATGAGGATTCCGCTTCCGAGCAGGATCTCTGCTGCGGAACCGAAGGTATTTCCTACTCCGGGAACCGCGGATATACTGTTAAAAATACTGTTTGTGGAAAGCCTGTCTCTTGCAGGTACAATCAGAGACTGTACAACACCGATTCCCATAACGGCAGTCAGCCCGCCTTTTAAGACCAGTCGTATTCCGTCTTCGAACAGCTGCGCCATCTTTCCAAGTTTTGTTTCCTCAAACAGGTTATCCATCAGAAGAAGCAGCACAAACACATGAACCCCCGGCAGAAAAATAAATTTCATTCCCAGTTCCAGCAGATACATCAGTCCGAATGCCAGCTGATAAAAGGAACCCGCAGATGCCGCATTGCCGGAGCAAAACAGCGTTGCCGCATACAAAGGCACAAATGCGGTCATAAATGCCACCAGACGGTCAATCCCCTGATCTACCACCTCTGAGATCAGGGCAAATGATTGCAGCAACAACAGAACCACCCCAAGATAAACAATAAAAAAGCTCATCTGCGAAACATACCCCTGTCGCGTCATCATCACTTTTCCGTACAGCGCAAATAAAAGTCCTATGGCAAACATCTGCAAAAACATTGGCTTTGCAGCCGTGATTTCATAAAAAAATAAATCTGCAATATATTCACAGATCATTCCCGCATCTAGTCCGTTGGTTCCTTCCGTCACCAGTTTATTCACCATTTTTTCAAAATCCATCTTTTCCGGCAGATCCTGCGTCTGTGCATTGATATCCGTAAAATCAAGTTCTTTTATGATCTCATCCGCCTCGGCCGCCATCACATTTTGCGGCTGTAAAAAAATCATCCATACGAACAAAACAGACCAGAACAAAATTTTAGCAATTTTTTTCATTTCTACCCCCCGGTCATCTGTTCGATCAGCCGCAACAAAACCCACAATTCCGGAATGGACAAAGCAACGATCGATAATTTTGCAAACAGTTCAATCTGTCCTGCGACAGATCCATATCCCGCTTCCCGGCAGACCGATGCGGAAAAATCGGCAACATATGTAATTCCAAGCATCTTTAACAGTGCTTTCAAAAGTGCCGGATCTACCGGAAGCGTGTCCATCAGTTCCCGTAAAAAATCCAGGATAAACGAAATTCTTGACAGTGTGTATCCGAAAATCAAAACCGATGCTGCAATTCCCACAAGCAACGCCAGCTCTCCCTTTTCTTTTTTCAGCAAAAGAGCCAGAAAAACCGCAGCAATTCCGATCATTCCTATCTTTATCATAGACATCACATACGAAACAGGTTTTCCATCGTTGTAAACAGTTCACTGATACAAGGCACGATCCAGAACAACACTATTATCAGACCTGCCAGGCTCAGCAGAAATGCCTGTTCCTCCCTTCCACTATGCTTGAGAATCTGGCTGAGTACTGCCACAACAATTCCAAGCGCTGCAATTTTAAAAATAATTGTTACACTCATACACTCAAGGTTCCCTTCCTACGCCTTTACACCAGAAGAATGATCATAACCACGCCGGTCAGCATTCCAACAGGCAGATACACCCGCTGTTTTTTAAAAAATTCCAATCGTGACTCTGCCAGAAATTTTTCCATCCGTTTTCTGCAGATTTCATTGCATCGCAGATTCTCTGCACTGCTTTCGCCATAAAATGCTCCCGCGGCAGACGTAAGGATTTCCCAGCCCTCCTGCCCGATCTGCAGTTCTCTTTTGTGCTTCTGCAGACAATCCTGCCATATTTTCTGCCCGCTTGGATTCTGATGGTTGCGCATACATACACAGACCTCATCCAGAAATGCCTGCATGGATGCATCTGCCGTTTCATAAAAAGACAAAAAATCGTACAACCGCACGTGTTCCTGTTCCAGTGCATATTCCCAGCGCACAAACAGGCGTATCCATTCCCCCGCCATCCGCTGTCTGGCTTTTTCCCCCTCTGCCCATTTGTACAAAAATCCGGCACACCCTGCCAGTATCAGGACGGTTCCGAAAATCCTTGCCACAATGGATTTCCTCCTCCCTCATATACGGTGAGAATCCGGCGCCCGTCCGGTTTTCTCTGCAGACCAATGAGCCGCATCTGTGAGCGGATCAGATCCAGTCCACCCATCTGCAGGCGGTGCAAAACCTCTAAGACACTGCCGGCATGTATGGTTCCAAGGATCGATACCCCGCACCGGGCACAGTCTGCCACCGCAGCAAAGTCCTCCGGAAGTCCCAGTTCGTCCACTGCAATGATCTGCGGGGACATGGAACGAAGCAGCATATGGATTCCATGTTCTTTCGGACAATTGTCCAGCACATCCGTGCGGGGGCCCAGATCGTTTTGCGGAATTCCCCGGTAACACGCGGCAATTTCCGACCGTTCATCGACTACCCCGACCTTTTTCCCGGCACGCAGGTGATTTCCTTTCGAAAGCAGCCGGATACAATCCCTTAAATAGGTTGTTTTTCCGACCCCCGGCGGTGCAAAGAAAAACGTATGATATACATTCTCTCCGCAATACAGCCATGGAATCAGTACCGATGCACACCCCTTTTTTTCGTGAGCCAGACGGATATTTAAACCGCTGATACAGCTTAACAGCTTCATACAGCTTGAGGTTCCGTGTTTCTCATAGCTTGCCCGCCCGGAAACCCCGATCCTGTGCCCGCCTTCCAGCGTAAAATACCCCTGCCGCAGTTCTTCTTCCAGTGCATACACGGAATATCCACTCAGATAATTCAGTACCTCCCGCATATGTGCTTCCGTGAGCAGCCCAATCTCTTTTTCTTTCTCATCCGCATATAAAATTTCCAGCGGTTGTCCGACCCGAAGCCGGATTTCTTCTGCCCCGCACAACGTTTCTGCTTCCATCTGCGTTCGAAAATCTACCGGAAGATATTCTGTAATCTCCATTCTGTCACTTCCTCCATGTTTCTTTCCATAAAAAATGAGCCATAAGGACAAATCCCTATGACTCATTTATATGTTTTATATGTGATTTTAGAACATCCGATTTACATACGGTCCGGTGCGGAAAAACCAAGCACATCGATACAGGTCTCAAGAATATTTTTGGTCAGTACCAAAAGACCGATATAAGAAGCCTGTACCTTAAAATCTTCCTCGGAAAGAATCTTTGTCTCATGATAAAATCCGTTGAATGCATTGGCCAGTTCATAAATATATGCACAGATCTTGTGCGGTGCTTTCTCCTCATATGCATTTTCCATCATGGCATTGAAACGTGACAATACAAGCATCAGGTTCTTCTCACTTGCAGAATGTGCCCCAAGAATCGGTGCATCCGGCAGCGAATTTTTTGCAGTGTATTTCTTTAAAATGGATTTAATACGCACAATCGTATATAAAATATACGGTCCTGTATTCCCTTCAAAAGAAGTAAAACGCTCAATATCAAAACAGTAGTCCTTGCTTGCCTGATTGGACAGATCTCCGTATTTGACTGCTGCCAGAGCAACCGTTTTTGCAGTCTGCTTTGCCTCTTCCTCGGAAATATCGAGGTTTTCCTTTTCTTTCTGGTTCTCTGTAATCTTTTTGAGCATCTCCTCATTGATCTCATCAAGCAGGTATTCCAGACGCATAACGCCGCCATCTCTTGTCTTAAACGGTTTGCCGTCTTTTCCGTTCATGGTACCGAATCCGATATGGGTCAGTTCCACATCCGGTCCGACGAGTCCGGTCTTTCTTGCACAGCGGAATACCTGTACGAAATGCATGCTCTGACGCTGATCCGTCAGGTAAATAATGGCATCCGGGTTGTAATCCTGCATACGCATCACAATCGTAGCAAGATCTGTCGTACTGTATAAGGAAGCTCCGTCTGACTTTAAAATGATACATGGCGGAATCTCTTTTGTATCCGTATCCTCTTTGACATCCACAACCAGAGCCCCTTCGCTCATGTAGGCAAAGCCCTTGTCCTTCATCATCTGTACCATATCCGGAATATACGGCTGTGCATCCGACTCTCCCTTCCAGAGCTCAAAAGAGACATTCAGATTATCATAGTTCTTCTTTAAATCTGTCACGGAAACATCCAGAATGTGTGCAAGAAGTGCACGGTATCCCCGTCTGCCGGCCTGCAGCTGGCTGGTTGCCTCCATGGCAGCCTCACGGAACGCTTCGTCTTCCTTACTCTTTTTGCTGGCAGTCGGATAGATATCCTCCAGTTCGGAAATGGTAAACGGCGCCTCTTTCGGATATTCTCCGGTATAGCTTTCATCATAGTATACCAGATCCGGCTTACGCTCTTTTAATTCTACAATGATCAGTCCCATCTGCAGACCCCAGTCTCCCAGATGCACATCACCGATCATGTGATGTCCCATAAATTTGCCGATCCGCTTGATACTCTCTCCAATGACAGCAGAGCGCAGATGTCCGACATGCAATGGCTTGGCAACATTGGCCCCGCCGTAATCTACAATAATGGTCTTCGGATGTGCCGCTTTGTCACAGCCAAATCTTCCCTCATCTGCTTTCATATCGCTGACATATTTCGCCAGATAGGCAGGACTTACTTTCATATTGATAAATCCCGGTTTTACAGACTCTACGCTCTCAAACAGTTCGTTTTCTGCCAGCGCCTGCGCAATCTTATCCGAAATCATGAATGGTGCACACTTGTACTCCTTTGCTGCAGCCATTGCTCCGTTACACTGGTATTCACACAGGTCCGGACGATTGGAAAGTGTAACTTTCCCGTATTTTGCATCATATCCCTGACCGGTAAATGCATTTGTCACCTGCTCGGTGATCAGATCTATTAATGTCTTCATCCTAGGGTTCTCCTCTTTTTTTACTACAGATTATTGTATACATCATAGAGGAAAAAGTCAAACGCTTCTTCGTATCTGACATTTTTCTTCATACAAAAACGGCTGCCACATTACGCGGCAGCCGTCTCGACTTTTATCAGTTCTATCCGTTATTGTCTAATTATTCTTTCTGGAAAGGTACTCATCAATACCCTTTGCAGCTGCCTTACCTGCTCCCATTGCAAGGATAACGGTAGCGGCACCTGTTACGGCATCTCCACCTGCATAAACACCGTCTTTGCTTGTTGCACCGGTATCTTCGGTTGCAACGATACACTTGCGGCGGTTTGTCTCAAGCCCCTTGGTTGTGGAAGAAATGAGTGGGTTTGGAGAGGTACCGAGTGACATGATCACGGTATCACAATCCATCTCATACTCAGAACCAGGAATCTCCACCGGACTTCTTCTTCCGGACGCATCCGGCTCACCGAGTTCCATCTTGATGATGCGCACACCCTTTACCCAGCCATTCTCATCGACAAGAATTTCCGTCGGATTCTGCAACAGATCAAAAATGATTCCCTCTTCTTTTGCGTGATGTACTTCTTCCTTACGTGCCGGAAGTTCTTCCTCACCACGACGGTATACAATATGTACCTCTGCGCCGAGACGGAGTGCGGTTCTTGCAGCATCCATGGCTACATTACCACCACCGACAACGACAACTTTCTTTCCATGGGAAATCGGGGTTTCATATCCTTCCTCAAATGCTTTCATGAGGTTGTTTCTTGTCAGGAATTCGTTTGCAGAGAATACTCCGTTTGCCTGCTCGCCAGGGATTCCCATGAAACGTGGAAGTCCTGCTCCGGAACCGATAAATACAGCCTCAAAGCCTTCCTTTTCCATCAGCTCATCGATCTTTACGGATTTACCGATGACAACGTTGGTCTCGATATCCACACCGAGTGCTTTTACGTTTTCTACCTCGGCTGCTACAACCTTGTCCTTTGGAAGACGGAACTCCGGAATACCGTAGCTTAACACACCACCGGCACGATGCAGTGCTTCAAAAATGGTCACATCGTAGCCAAGCTTTGCCAGATCTCCGGCACAGGTCAGACCTGCAGGGCCGGAACCGATCACGGCTACTTTGTGTCCGTTTAACTTCTCTGCTTTCTTTGGCTTGATCCCGTGCTCGCGTGCCCAGTCTGCAACGAAACGCTCTAATTTACCGATGGCAACCGGATCACCCTTGAAACCGCGGATACATTTACCTTCACACTGGCTCTCCTGTGGGCAGACACGTCCACAGACAGCCGGAAGTGCGGAAGACTCGGAGATAATATGATAAGCCTCCTCAAAATTGCGCTCCTTGACCTGTGCGATAAATGCCGGAATATTGATAGAAACCGGACATCCCTTCATACACTGTGCGTTTTTACAATTTAAGCAACGGGAAGCCTCTGCAACTGCCTCTTCCTCATTGTATCCATAACATACTTCCTCAAAATTCGTAGCACGGACCTTTGGTTCCTGCTCACGAACCGGTACTCTGACTAATCCTTCCATTACTTGTCACCTCCGCAATGGCCGCATCCACCGTGATGGGTAGCGCCCTCTTCATATGCGAGCTTTGCTCTGCCTTCTTCTGTCTTATACTGCTGCTGACGCTTCATTGCCTGATCAAAGTCAACGAGATGTCCGTCGAACTCCGGTCCGTCAACACATGCGAATTTTACTTCTCCGCCAACCATCAGACGGCATGCGCCACACATACCGGTTCCGTCTACCATGATCGGGTTCATGGATACAACGGTAGGAATCTCAAGCTTCTTGGTAAGGATTGTAACGAATTTCATCATGATCATCGGTCCGATTGCGACACATACATCATAATGTTTTCCCTCATCGATCAATGCCTGTAACTGCTGACAGCCATTTCCGTGAAATCCGTAAGTACCGTCATCCGTACATACATATACATTTCCGGCTACTGCCTTCATCTCATCCATATAAAAAAGCAGATCCTTGGTACGGGAACCCATGATCACGTCTGCATCAATTCCGTGCTCATGCAGCCATTTTACCTGTGGGTATACCGGTGCGGTTCCCAGACCTCCTGCGATAAATACAATTTTCTTTTTTCTGGTCTCCTCAAGGTTCTCCTCCTCACAGAGTTCGGACGGACATCCCAAAGGTCCAACGAAATCTTCGAGAGCATCGCCCTCATTTAAGGCCATCATACGCTCGGTTCCTGCGCCAATCGTCTGTACCACGATGGTGACAGTCTCCTTCTCTCTGTCATAGTCACAGATCGTAAGCGGAATACGCTCTCCTACTTCATCTGTCTTTGCAATGATAAACTGTCCCGGCAGACACTCATTGGCCACACGCGGTGCCTTGATGTCCATCAGGATAATGTTATCTGCCAATGTTTCTTTTCGAACAATCGGGTACATAAACTGCCTCCTGTATGTAATAAATTTAATCTAATCCCTGTTCTCTTTTTCTGCTGAATACAAAAAGAGGTGCATAACACACCTCTTTATTGTATATGACTTCTTCACTTTTCGCAACGACTTTTTACGAAAAATATACAAGCTCATCTTCCGGTTTCTGGGCTTTTTCGATGGAAACCGGGTAAAGAACCGGTCCTTTTCCCTTATATTCCCGTGCAAATTCGACACGGATCTCTGCCGTAATTGTAATCCATGACTTGTGCGGAAGTTCCTCTTCCCTGTCATATTTACATTTGAAACCGATAAATGTCACATCCTCAATGCAGCAGGTCATCGCAAACCGTCCCGGAACAAACACGCCTTTCTTGAGTTTATCCGGATTATATACCAGAGCCAGGAATTTTACTTTCTTGCGATCGTATTTCTTATAATTTTCCATGGCATCCATGTACCAGATCGCATAATCCGCATCGGTCAGCTCAATCACATCCTGATTGATATCAAACGGTAATTCCTCCGGGCGCTCATCAATCGTTCCGTCCTTGCGCTCATAGACGATCTGTGCTTTCCGGTTGATGTTCTTAATGGTACGGCGCAGATGTCCGCGGTCAGTATCATCATCTGTACGGTTAAAAATAACCACATCACTGGAAAAAACCTGTTCCTGCATCATTGCACGCATATTATTCATATACAGATCATACGTCGTGGAATCTACGGTTGCCAGTGACTGTACAATCACCCAGCCCTCCGGCATTTTTGCCTCAAGCAGCTTGTCCATCCCCCAGGTGCCGTTGTACTCGATAAAAATTTGTTCCGGCTGATAGGTGTCCTGGATTTCCTGCAGTTTTGCAGGCGTAAAATCCTCTTCCTCTTCGACCGTTACCAGCTTGAAGTTGATGGTTGCCAGTTTTGCTTCGTCATATTCTTTCTCGCCGTCTTCGCACATGATGATAATTCCTTTCGAACCATCACCGAAGTTATTCTCAAACAGCGTTTCTTCTACGAGAGTTGTTTTTCCGCTGTCCATAAATCCTGTAAATAAATATACCGGAATATCCTGTGCCATAATTGCTCTCCTTACATTTTTATTGGGGTTTACAGCATTTTAAAGACCAAATGTCTTCAGTAATTCATCCTCATGAATCTCCGTTCCGATTACCACGATACGTCCGGTGTAATCCGGCTCACCCTCACGGATCTCATACTCGCCCGGAACCATATCAAAGTACAGCCAGGTACCATCGGTACTCTCCACCATACCTTTGGAGCGGAGGATATTGTCAGAATCGACAAACTTCTTAAGTACTTCCTCAAGTTTTGCACGCTCGAATTTGTGCGGTGTCTCCTTGCCCCAGCTGGTAAATACATCATCTGCATGATGATGGTGATGGTGCTCATGGTCATGGCAGCCACAGGTACAGTTTTCATCATGCTCATGGTCATGATGATGCTCATGTTCTTCGTGGTCATGGTCATGATGATGCTCATGTTCTTCGTGGTCATGGTCATGATGATGATGCTCATGGTCTTCATGGTCATGATGATGGTGCTCATGCTCATGTTCTGCCTCTTCCTTTGCATGATGTGCCTCGGCAAGAGCCTTCATCTCCAGGTTATCCTGTCCTTCCATTACCTTAAGAATCTGTTCTCCGGATAATTTTGCCCAGTCTGTTGTAATAATGGCAGCCTTTGGATTCAGTTCCTGAATTTTATTGACACAAAACTCCAGCTGTTCCGGTGTTGCATTCTGGCTGCGGCTTAAAATAACGGTAGTTGCATATTCGATCTGATTGTTAAAAAACTCACCAAACGCCTTCATCTGCTTGCTCGCCTTAAGCGCGTTTACAACCGTTACCAGTGCGTTTAATTTTACATCCTGCTCTTTTTCAATATCAATCACGGACTTCATAACATCGGAAAGCTTACCGACTCCGGATGGCTCAATCAAAATACGGTCCGGATGATACTTGGTGATGACTTCATTTAAGTTCTTTCCGAAATCACCAACTAAAGAACAGCAGATGCATCCGGAATTCATCTCTGTAATCTGGATTCCAGCATCCTTTAAAAAACCACCGTCAATGCCGACCTCACCAAATTCATTCTCGATAAGGACAATCTTTTCTCCAGTAAATGCCTCATCTATCATCTTTTTGATAAAAGTTGTTTTTCCGGCTCCTAAGAATCCGGAGATAATATCTATTTTTGTCATGATAATCCACTCCTTTTTGTTTTTTCAAAATCTATTCTATTTTACTCGTTTTTTTATAATAATGCAAGTTGTGACACAGCCGGTCTAATAATGCATATGATAAAGTTTTTCATACACACCGCCCCGTGCCAGCAGTTCTTCATGGGAACCGGATTCCGCAATCCCATCTTCTGTCAGAACCAGAATTTTTTGTGCATTCTGGATCGTTGTCAGACGGTGGGCGATCACAAATGTCGTACGGTTCTTTGCCAGTTTCTCCAATGATTCCTGTACGACCCTCTCGCTCTCGTTATCCAGCGCGGAAGTTGCCTCGTCAAAAATCAGAACCGGTGGATTTTTCAAAAAAACACGGGCTATGGAAAGCCGCTGCTTCTGCCCTCCGGAGAGCTTGATTCCACGCTGTCCGATATCTGTATCATATCCATCGGGAAATGCCATGATAAATTCGTGGGCATTGGCATTTTTTGCAGCAGCAATCACTTCTTCCCTTGTCGCATCCGGCTTTCCATACCGTATATTTTCAAAAATCGTTCCCGCAAACAGGTATACATCCTGCTGCACCATTCCGATATGGTCACGCAGGCTCTTTAACGTCACCTTACGGACATCTTTCCCATCCACGCGGATACATCCTCCGGTCACATCATAGAATCTCGGAATCAGGGAACAAAGCGTTGTCTTTCCGGCACCGGATGATCCCACCAGTGCCATATATGCTCCTGCAGGCACATGCAGATTGATCCGGTTAAGCACCTTCTCCTGATTGTCTTTGTACTGAAAAGAAACATTTTCAAAATCAATGGTTCCTTTCACATCGGTCAGTGCTACTGCATCGTTTGCATCCTGGATTTCCGGTTCAATATTCATAATTTCCTGAAACCGTTCAAATCCCGTATAGCCATTCTGAAACTGCTCGGTAAAGTCCACCAGTGTCCGGATTGGATCCGTAAATACCCCAATATACAGCAAAAACGTAACCAGATCATTGACCGTGACCATTCCCTTTGCAATAAGAACCCCTCCGGCAAGGATGACATTTACCTGAATCAGTGTTGTAAAAACACCCACCCCGGCCTGAAAGCTTCCCATGTAATGATAACTGTTCTTCTTTGCTGCAAGAAATCCGTCATTCCCATGACGAAATTTTTCGTTTTCAATTGCCTCATTGGCAAACGATTTCACCACACGGATGCCCGACAGATTATCCTCGATCTGTTCATTAATCTCGGCAATTTTAATGCGGTTCTGCTGAAAGGCCCGGCGCATCCGCTTATTTAACGCAAATGCAAATACAAACATAACCGGAAGCACCGCAAACGCGACAAGCGCAAGCCATCCATTAATGTTGAGCAGGATCACAAACGCTCCCACTATCTTTAATACCGACAGGATAATATTCTCCGGGCCATGGTGCAGCAGTTCTGTAATATCAAATAAATCTGCCGTCACACGGCTCATCAGCTGTCCGACTTTTGCATCATCATAAAAGGAAAAAGACAGTTTCTGCAGATGCCCAAACAATTCGGCCCGCATGTCATATTCCATCTTTGCCCCCATCACATGTCCATAATTTCCGATAAAAAACCGGCTGTAACAGTCCAATGCCAGAAGCACAAACAATCCGATGCCAATCAAAAAAAGTTTCCGCAACATCATCTGGGGCTGCTGATAAATCAGAGTCGATGTCACATACCGCACAACCAGTGGAATAGTCAGTGCCACTGCCGCAGAAAGTGTCGCAAATAACATGTCTGCCGCAAAAACTGCCCGGTAGGGTTTGTAATAGCTTATCATTTTTTTCAGATTTTGATTCATGGTTCACCTCATCCTGATCATTTCTGCAAAAAAGCACCCCGCGAGTTATCCCGCGGGGTTAAATACATTAGTTGTATTTTCTTTTTCTAGCAGCTTCAGATTTCTTCTTACGCTTTACGCTTGGCTTCTCGTAATGCTCTCTCTTACGAATCTCCTGCTGGATACCAGCCTTCGCACAGTTTCTCTTGAAACGACGTAATGCGCTATCTAAAGTCTCATTCTCTTTTACGATTACACTAGACATTCTTTCCTAACCTCCCTCCAGTTGCGATATTGTGCATCAACTGTAAGGTAATCTTAATTGCACTATCGATTATTTTAACAAAATATCCTGATTTGTCAATAGTTTTTCCGAAATTTGCATAGTTTTTTTCTTCCACATGCTTAAAGCTTTGTAAACACGGAAGTTTCTTTCTTCAATCCCTCTGCAATCGCAAAGTTCTCATCCATCTTCTTGGAAATTTTATCCATATCGGATACAAGAACCTGTGTGCTGTCCGCTGCTGAAACGACTCCACTGACGCCTTCCTCGATCGCATGGGAAATCGTATTTACGGAATTTGCAATCTCATCCATGGAATTCTGTAAAGAATCCGTCTTTGCCTCGAAATCTGCCATGACACCTTCGATAAATGTTGCCTTGTCATGATATGCGCCACCGGATTCCACAAATTTCTGGAATTCCGGCAGGATTTTTTCATTCATGTACTCTACCAGTCCGTTTGCATTGTCTGCAAGATTATGTACTGCAGTTATGACAATGGCATTGATGCTCTGGATATTGTTAGCCGCTTCCTGACTGGCGGCTGCCAGCTGGCTGATTTCGGAGGCAACCACTGCAAATCCTTTTCCTGCATCCCCGGCACGGGCAGCCTCAATGGATGCGTTTAATGCAAGCAGGTTTGTCTGGCTTGCAATATTTAAGATGTCGTTTGTCAGATTGTCTACCTGATTGACACTGTTGCTGTCCTCAATTGCCTGACTCAGCACGGAAACAATGTCATTTACTTTCGCACCCGTTGTATCCATATTTTCACGCGCAGCATGTTCCATTGCCTCTGCATGCTCTTTCATTTCTTTGGTATACTGATTGATTTCAATCGTTTTCTCTGCAATTGACTTGACTTCACCGGCAACCGATTCGGTATTTTCATTAATCCGTGAAGCATTGTCGGAAATATCCTGCATCGTTGCAGAAAGTTCTTCCGTCAGTGCGGACAGATCGGATACACTTCCGTTGGAAGTCTGCACACTCTCACGCACTTCATTTACAACACCCTCAAGATCCCTGGAATTGCTGCTGATCATCCGGAAAATTTCCTGCAGCTTTGCCATAAAAGCATTGATGCCTCCACCGACAGATGCCACTTCTTTGTTGTTGGTAATGGTAACCCTGCGGGTCAGGTCACCCTGCCGGTTATCAATTTCGGAAATAATCTCATTCATTTCCCTGTTCGTATTTGCAAGCGGATAAATTACCCACCGAAGCACTGCCACCATTGCTGAAAAAAGTGCCGCAATACTAATCAGAATCGTCACTATGCTTGTTCCTATTGAACTATGGTATGCAGATGTCAGTTTCTGTCTCTGTGCATTTGCATCCTGATTTACAATTTTCTTGATACTTTCGATATCCGACTCAATGGCATCTGCACACTTGCTGATTTTTCCATTGGCAAGTTCATAGGCATCTTCACTTTTCCCTGCTGCGGAAAATGCCATAACATTGGCACATTCATACTTTAATTCTTCGTAATTTTTTTTGATATCATTGTATTCTTTTTTGGTATCCGGTGTCACGTATATCTTGTAACTTTCCAGATCTTTCTCCAATGCATCTTCCTGACTGCGGATTTTTTCCACCAGCTGGATCATGGAATCCAGATCCACCGCTATGATATGGGACAGACCCAGATTATGGATGTCCTGCGTCTGTTTCTGGATTTCTGCCAGACCCGAAACATTCTTTAAAGATACTTCCGAAATCTGTACGGCACTCCGGTTAACGTTCCTGATATTGGAAACAGACATCACATTCGAGATGATACTGAATATTCCAAGTATAAATACCGGAATTAAAATGATAAGTTTGGTACTTAATTTCTTTTTCTGATTCATATACTCCACCTCTTAGCCTGCTGCTGATTTTGTAATACCACTGACCAGATTATCCATCAGTTCCTGTAACTTTACGTGGTTTGGATTTCCTGCTGCCATCGTATTCCCGAATGCCTTGCTTGCATCCCAGTAACTGTTTCCGACACGCTGCAGTTTTCCGAATTCCGACTGTGCAATCACTGCCTGAATGGATGGGGAAGCCTTAACCGCATCCGAATCCGCTGCCTTTGTATTGGAAGGTCCCTGTCCGTTCATCTCAAACCGGACAGTCTGGTTCTGCTCATTGGTCATCCAGTCTGCCAGTTTTGCTGCCCACTGTGGATTTGCCGAATAAGCACTGACTCCCATCAGCTTATAGCCGGTAAAGGAAGCCATCTGTACCTGTTTTCCTGCCACGGTATAGGTCGGAAGCTTGGCTGCGCCAAGATCATCTCCCCAGATCTTTTTCAGTTCGGTCTCACTCCATACACCGCTTACCCCTGCAATTACACTGCCTTTTTTGGCATCTTTAATAAAATCTTCATTCACCGCATTTTCAAATCCACTGCTGGAACTGATGTCAAGCATCGCCTGCGCAATATCCACACCTTTGATATCCCCTTCGGTGGAATTCCAGTCACAGTGGTTTGTCACATTGTCATCATTGATACCGAAATCCAGTCCCGTATTTCCGAAAAACGAATACAGATACCAGCCGGAAGACCAGTCCATCATAAACTTCTTATGATTTTTTTCTGCTACTTTTAAAATGCCGTCAAGGGTTTTGACATCCGAATCACTCAGGTACTTTTTGTTATAATACAAAAAATACCCATTGTCTGCAGTCATGGGATATGCATAAAGCGTATCATCGACTGTGGCAGCGTCTATTGCGCCCTCCACATTTGCTTTTTTCACTTCGTCCGCATTCGGAACCGGATACAATGCACCGCCGGCCACCATAGAAGCCACCTGGTCATCTGCAAGAATAAACACATCAGCTGCGTTATGCACATCTCCAAGCACATTGTCACGCGTATCGGAATCCGCATTCTGTTCCAGGGTGATATCAAAAGTTGCCTGACCCTTATACTCTTCTTTGAAACTGTCGATCATCTTATTCAACGCATCATACGTTGATTCCTCTGCCCACACTCTCAGTTTTACCGTTCCGCTCGTCCTGTCCGTCTCCTGTGCACCGCCCTGCGTGGTCTCCGTTGCACCCTGAGGCACCGCCGATGCGCAGCCGCCCAGCATGGACACGGCAAAGATTCCTGCCAGCACGGCTGACAATAACCTCTTTCTCTTCATAAAGTCTCTCCCTTTCTTCATGTCGTTTCCACCTTTTGTTGTATATACACAAATTTCACCGTGGATTTACTGTTATTATACTATAAATATTTGCAAAAAACAGGCAAAATTGCATTTTTATTGCGCTTTTTTACCTGTTTTTTGCATTTTTATTATATTCTTTTAAGTGTTATCAGTTATAGATTATTTTAACATGTTTTCCAGTGCCGTCTTCGCCTGTGCAATGGCATCCGGAATACCCGCCGGATTCTTTCCTCCGGCCTGTGCCATATTCGGACGTCC
>ERZ837910.3270-NODE-3270-length-17996-cov-9.124185_pt1 | contig 17996 bp, 19 predicted proteins | sample MGYA00519940_ERZ837910 | MGnify/ENA primary metagenome ERZ837910 (study PRJEB31850, sample SAMEA3708825) | human gut metagenome | biome: human gut; feature: human-associated habitat; material: faeces | place: China | collected 2014 ... | reverse complement strand
CTGAAGCTCGCGGGCGTGGATATGAGCCCCCCCGCGCCGGTCGACGCCGCGCTCGCCATGTTCGGCGAGCTGGTCGATGAGCTCGACGCCCTCACCCGCTGAACGATACTTCCGGCGCTAAAATATTATAAAATAAAACTCTTGTTCTAATTCGAGCGTTGTGGTATACTGTCCGACAGAGGGGAGGGCTGCGCCATGCCGCAAAACGAGCGGGCCTATATCGCCATTGATCTCAAGTCGTATTACGCGTCCGTAGAGTGCATGGAGCGCGGCCTGGACCCGATGCAGACGAACCTTGTGGTGGCAGACCCGAGCCGCACGGAAAAGACCATCTGCCTCGCGGTATCGCCGGCGCTGAAGGCCTATGGCATCCCGGGCCGTGCGCGGCTCTTCGAGGTAGTCGAGCGCGTGCGGCAGGTCAACGCCGAACGGCAGCGCCGCGCGCCGGGCGGGCGGCTGACCGGAAAGAGCGCGGACGACCTCACGCTGAAGGCCGACGCGTCCCTCGCGGTCGACTATCTGGTGGCGCCGCCGCGCATGGCGAAATACATCGAGGTCAGTATGCAGATTTACGGCATCTACCTAAAGTATATTTCGCCCGAGGATATCCACACCTACTCCATCGACGAGGTGCTGATGGACGTTACCGGCTATCTGGAGACCTACCGCACGACCGCCCGTGAGCTGGCGAAGGCCATGATCCTCGACGTGCTGCACACGACGGGCATCACGGCGACGGCGGGCATCGGCAGCAACCTCTATCTCTGCAAGGTGGCCATGGACATGATGGCCAAGCGCGTTCCGCCGGACGAGAACGGTGTGCGCATCGCGCAGCTTGACGAGCGGAGCTACCGCGCGCTGCTTTGGGAGCACCGTCCGCTGATGGACTTCTGGCGCGTGGGCCGCGGCTATGCGAAAAAGCTGGAGGAGCACGGGCTGTATACGATGGGCGACGTCGCGCGCTGCTCCATCGGGAAGCCGAACGAGTATTATAACGAGGGACTCCTCTATAAGCTATTCGGCGTCAATGCCGAGCTGCTCATCGACCACGCCTGGGGCTGGGAGCCGTGCCGCATGGCGGACATCAAGGCCTACCGGCCGGAAACGAACAGCATCAGCTCCGGTCAGGTGCTGCAATGCCCCTATCCCTATGACAAGGCGCGGCTCGTCGTGCGGGAGATGGCCGAGGCGGTCGCGCTGGAGCTGCTGGAAAAGCGGATCGTGACCGACCAGCTCACGCTGACGGTCGGATACGACATTGAAAACACGGCAAGCGACAGCTACCGCGGCGAGACGGTGCTCGACCCTTACGGCCGAAAAATTCCGAAGCACGCGCACGGCACAGCGACGCTGGGGCAGAAAACATCCTCGGTGCGCCGCATCGTGGACGCCGTGCTCGGCATCTATGACGAAAAGGCCGACCCGAAGCTGACGGTCCGCCGTCTGACCGTCACCGCCAACCGGCTCATGCGCGAGGAGGATATCCTGCGCGAGCCGGAGCAGCCGGTACAGTTCAGCCTCTTTGACGATCCCGCGGCGCAGGAGCGGCAGCTTCGGCAGGAGGAAGCCAAGCAGGAGCGGGAGCGCCGGATCCAGGAGGCCCTGCTGGACATCAAGAAAAAGTACGGCAAGAACGCCATTCTCAGCGGCGGCAGCTACCTTGACGGGGCGACCGCGCGCGAGCGGAACCGCCAGATCGGAGGGCACAAGGCATGAGCGGAAAATACGACGATATTATCGACCTGCCGCACCCCGAGCCGCAGACGCATCCGCGGATGCCCATGCGCGACCGCGCGGCGCAGTTCGCGCCCTTTGCGGCGCTCACCGGTCACCGCGCCGCCCTTGCGGAGACGGAGCGCCGCGCCGCCGACGCGGCGGAGCCGGAGAACGAGTGGTTCTCGGAGCCGTAGCCTGCGGCGCAGAGCTTGTATTCAGGGACGGAGTATGTTTGGGAGGAGCGGCGGCAATACAGGCGCCATCGCGCCCCGACAAAACGTCAGGAGACGAAGCAGCCATCCGGCCGCCCAATGTCATTAAGTTAAGCAAATCCGCGCACACGAAAAAAAGCCCACCTCGACTTTTCGAGGTGGGCTTTTTTTATGCTTTCGTTATGTGGATTGCTTGTGCTTACTTCGCGGGCAGGACAATGACCTGTCCCTCGTAAATGGTGTTGGCGTTCACAAGACGGTCGGCGTTGCGCTCGAAGATGGCCTTGTACTTCATCAAACTGGAAGTTATCTGTCTTTAGATTTAGCTTTCAAAATGGCATATGCAATCAAAGCACCGATAATTATACCGATAAAGTTACAAATCAAATCATCCACATCAAAACTTCTGCCAAAGAACAGTTGTGCCATTTCAAAACAAATCGGAATTACAATAGCAAGCAATACCAGCTTTCTTCTGTTCCTAATTTCTGTAACAAGCGGAAGAAAAAAGCCAAACGGAACAAACATCGCGATATTGCCAATCAACATTGTTTTATCCCAACTCCCCAGTGAAAGTTCTCCATTTAGGCATTTTATAACTGAAGGAACAAGATTTACTACACCGAATTGAAATACTTGTCCCATTTCATTCCACCATCCAAAAAATATGCCATCATAAAAAGATAACCAAAAGTTTGCAGGAAGGACAACAAGGCTTACAAGACCAGTGAGATAGCAAATGAAAACAGTTTGCAAAGCTTCCTTCTTCCACTTAATTTGTATTTTCTTTTTCTTCAGAATTATGGAACGAATTGCCAAGAACACCAAGCCTACAATACAAGCACTTGGTAGAGCTTGCAAAAAGTATCCCAAAACACTTCCGCTATTCATTTCCATTCTAAAAAAATTGTATATATCTAAAAACATTTCTTCCTCTCCAAATTCCGATTTGCCGGTTTCTTTCACCGCTGCCAAATCCATCATATCATGCGTTTCCATACAGAGCAATAAAAAAGATGGACCGCAGAAAATCCGTGATGGAATTTTCAGAGCATTGGCAGGACTTGTTGACGGAGGGCGGCTTTGGTTGGTGGCGGCTGACGCCGCCGGGGAGTTTAAGACGCCGCCTGCGCGGCGGGACGAGGGCTTTACGCCGCTGCGCGGCTACACCTCATCCGTCAGCCTACGGCTGACACCTGTCTCCCTGCGGGTCGGTCGGTTCGCGGGTCTGACAGGCCACCGGCCTGTCATTCAACACCGCGGACCCCCGGCTAACGGGGGTCATATGCGCTCATAGGCGCGGCGGGGGGTGCCGTCGGCGACGTGGATGGTGCCGGTGTACGCGAAGCCGGCGCGTTCCAGGCAGCGGCGCATGGGGTGGTTATCCTCGTGGGTGTCCGCCCGCAGATGGGGACACCGCGTCCACGCCCAAGCCACGGCCTCGGCCAGCACGCCGGTATGGGTACCGTCGCTGCCCAGGCGGTGGAGGGTGCCGTATGGCGTCTCGTCATCCAGCCACGCGCCGTCGATGACCTGATAGGTGGGGTCGTCGCCGATGATGAAGGCAAACACGGCGTACACGCCGCCCGCGTCCTCCATGACGAACAGCCGGCCGGCGGCCACGTCCGACCGGAGCAGGGCCTCGGAGGGGTAGCCGTTGACCCACTGGACGGTGTTGCCGCTGCGGCGCATGAACTGCCGGGCGCTGGCGTAGATGTCCAGCGCCCGGGGGATGTCGAAGCTTGTCGCAGGTCGGATCATATCAGTTTTTCAGGCTTTGCAGCGGGGCGGGGATACGGCCGCCGCGGGCGATGAAGTCGGCGCTGGAGGCCTCGTGGACGGGCATCAGAGGCGCGCTGCCCAGCAGACCGCCCATCTCCACGGTGTCGCCCACGTCCGCGCCCTCCACGGGGATGATGCGGACGGCGGTGGTCTTGCTGTTGACCATGCCCACGGCGGCCTCGTCGGCGATGATGGCGGAGATCGTCTCCGCCGTGGTACTGCCGGGCACGGCGATCATGTCCAGACCCACGGAGCACACGCAGGTCATGGCCTCCAGCTTGTCGATGGTCAGGGTGCCGTCCAGGGCCGCGGCGATCATGCCCTCGTCCTCGGAGACGGGGATAAAGGCGCCGGACAGACCGCCCACGTGACCGCTGGCCATGACGCCGCCCTTCTTCACGGCGTCGTTCAGCAGCGCCAGCGCCGCCGTGGTGCCGTGGGTGCCGCAGACGGACAGGCCCATCTCCTCCAGGATGCGGGCCACACTGTCGCCCACCGCCGGGGTGGGGGCCAGGGACAGGTCCACGATGCCGAAGGGCACGCCCAGACGGGCGCTGGCCTCGGACGCCACCATCTGGCCCACGCGGGTGATCTGGAAGGCGGTCTTTTTGATAGTCTCGGCCACCACGTCGAAGGGCTGGCCCTTGCAGCCCTGCAGGGCGTGGTACACCACGCCGGGGCCGGACACGCCCACGTTGATGACGGTGTCGGCCTCGCCCACGCCGTGGAAGGCACCGGCCATGAAGGGGTTGTCCTCCACGGCGTTGCAGAACACCACCAGCTTGGCGCAGCCCAGGCCGTCGCGGTCGCGGGTCAGGTGGGCCGTCTCCTTGATGACGCGGCCCATCTGGGCCACGGCGTCCATGTTGATGCCGGCCTTGGTGCTGCCCACGTTGACGCTGGAGCAGACCAGCTCCGTGCGGGCCAGCGCCTCGGGAATGGAGGCGATGAGCCGCCGGTCGCCGGAGGTAAAGCCCTTCTGCACCAGGGCAGAGTAGCCGCCGATGAAGTTGACGCCGCAGGTCTTGGCGGCGCGGTCCAGCGTCAGGGCCAGGGGGACGAAGTCCTCGCTTTTGCAGGCCGCGCCGGCAATGGCGATGGGCGTGACGGAGATGCGCTTGTTGACGATGGGGATACCGAACTCGCTCTCGATGCCGCAGCCGGTTTGGACCAGCTTTTCGGCGCGGGAGCAGATCTTGTCGTAGATCTTGTCGCAGCAGCGGCCCATGTCCTCGTCGGCGCAGTCCAGCAGGGAGATGCCCATGGTGATGGTGCGGATGTCCAGGTGCTGCTTGTCCACCATGGCGATGGTGTCAAAGATGTTTTGCAGACTCAGCATATTCCCCACCTCTTACAGCTTGTGCATGGCGTCGAAGATGTCCTCCCGCTGGATGCGGATGGACAGGCCGCGGCTCTCGCCGTAGGCCTTCAGGTCGGCGCGCAGGGCGTCAAAGGGCGCCTGACACTCGGCCAGGTCCACCACCATCATCATGGTGAAGTAGCCCTCCATGATGGTCTGGCTGATATCCAGGACGTTGATGCGGCTGGCCGCCAGCGTGTTGCACACACCGGCGATGATGCCCACCTGGTCCTTGCCCACAACGGTAACGATCGCTTTCATAACTATAGACTCCTTTCGGATGGTTTTTTGTTTTGGCGCAGGAGGCGCGGTTTGCCGAAAACCGATGGATCCCGTGTCCTGTCGATGGCAGGCCGACGACGGCGTATCGGGTATACGGCGAGGAGGCTTGACGAGGACAGGGCGCGGGAGGCGCGGTTTGCAGCAAACCGATGGATCCTGCGTCCTGTCGATGGCAGGCCGACGACGGCGTATCGGGTATACGGCGAGGAGACCTGACGAGGACAGGGCGCTGGAGGCGCGGTTTGCTATTCCAGTTCGTCCAGTGTCAGCGAATAGCTGGGCAGGAAATGCTCGCGGAAATAGTCCAGCTCCGGCAGGGCCATGGCGTCCATGGCGGCGGCGGTCTGGGCGGCGGCCTGACGGAACTCGGTGTTGCCGGCCTTCAGCTCCTCGATGCACTTGATGTGGGCGGAGAGCTTATCCGCCGCCCTCACCAGCTGCTCGATCTCCGGATCGGCGGGACGGAGGGCATCCTCATAGGCGGGGCGCAGGTCCTCCGGCAGCATGGAGAGGAGCTTGTCCTCCGCCACCTGCTCCACGGCCTTGTAGGCCTCGCGGATACCGGGATTGTAATACTTGATGGGGGTAGGCATATCGCCGGTGAGTATCTCGCCGGCGTCGTGGTACAGCGCCGCCACGGCCACGGCGCCGACGTCCACCTGGCCGCCGAAGCGCTCGTTGCGCAGCACCGCCAGCGCGTGGGCCAGCACCGCTGTCTGGTGGCTGTGCTCCTGGATGTTCTCCGTGTAGCTGTTCCGCATGAGCGACCAGCGCTGGATGAAGCGCATACGGTTGATATAGGCGAAAAAGTGGTTCATGTTATGTCAACTCTCCTATCAGTACATCACCGTCTATACCGATTATTTTTGTATCGATAATTTTATTATGTAAATCTTCGGCGCGGACGCACACCTCACAGTAGTTGGGGGCGTGGCCGGTGTAGAGGCCGTCCTTCTCCTGCTCATAGAGCACCGGGTAGGTCTGCCCCACGCAGCCCTCCAGATAGGCGCGGTGCATAGTCCGGGCCACGGCCACGGCGCGGCGGGTCCGTTCCTCCTTTACCGCGGCGCTGAACTGCACCAGCTCCGCCGCCTTGGTGCCGGGACGGACGGAATAGGGGAAAATGTGCATATCCGCGAAGGCGCACTTTTCGATAAAGGCCATGGTCTGTCCGAACTCCCTGTCCGTCTCGTCGGGGAAGCCGCAGATCAGATCGGTGGTGACGGCGGGCCGGTGGAAATACTGCCGCAGCAGTGTGACGGACTCGTAAAACCGTGCCGTGTCGTACTTCCGGTTCATGCGGCGCAGCGTCTCGTCACAGCCGGACTGCAGGGACAGGTGGAAGTGGGGGCACAGGTTGGGCAGCTTCGACGCCCGGCGGCAGAAGTCCTCGGTGATGGTACGGGGCTCCAGGCTCCCCAGCCGCAGACGCATATCCCCCGCGGCGGCGGATACCGCCTCCAGCAGGTCGATGAGGCTTTGGCCGTTTTTCAGATCGTGGCCCCAGGAGGATATCTCGATACCGGTGAGCACCAGCTCACGGTAGCCCTCGCGCCGCAGCTGCTCCGTCTGGGCCACGGCCGTCGCCAGCGGCAGGGAGCGCACCGGGCCACGGGCGTAGGGGATGATGCAGTAGGTGCAGAAATTCACACAGCCGTCCTCTACCTTCAGCATGGCCCGGGTGCGCTCGGCCATGCCGCCGGCGGGCAGCACTTCGAATTTCCGGCGGCGCAGGGCGTCGTCCAACAGTCTCACCGGCTCCTTTTCGTGGGCTGCCTGCTCGAACAGGTCCAGAAACGCCATGCGGTCACCGGTACCGGCCAGCAGGTCCACGTCCAGTGCCGCCACCACCTCCGGGTGGGTCTGCACATAACAGCCGCAGGCGGCCACCACCGCGTTGGGGTTCAGCTTATGACACCGGCGGATCATCTGCCGGGATTTCTTGTCACTGATGGCGGTGACGGAGCAGGTGTTGACGATATAGCCGTCAGCCTCTGTCTCGGCGGGCACCAGCGTATGACCGCGGCGCAGCAGCTCCTGCTCCATGGCCTGTGTCTCGTATTGGTTCACCTTGCAGCCCAAGGTATAGATGGCAACACGCATCTTGCACTTTCCCCTATTCTATCGTATAATAAGGTTTCACGGGTGAAGGTGTTTTTCACTCCCGCTTTTTGATCGGTTCATTATACTGTATTTTACCGTGTCTTTCAAGACCCGTTCGTGAAACAGGAGGCTCTCTATGGTCTATTTTGATAACGCCGCCACCACGCCGGTGCCCAAAGCCGTGGCCGACGCCATGTATGAGGTGCTGACGGCGCACTTTGGCAATCCCTCCTCCCAATACCCCATAGGGGTGGAGATGAAAAAAGCCGTGGAGGACTGGCGGGCCGTCATCGCCGGGGCGCTGGGCTGCCCCGCGGAGCGCCTGTACTTCACCTCCTGCGGCACGGAGAGCGACAACTGGGCCATACAAGCCGCCCTGTGGCAGAACCGGCACAGGGGCAGACACATCATCACCACCGCCGTGGAGCACAGCGCCGTTCTGGAACCCTGCAAGCTGCTGGCCCAGCAGGGGTATGAGGTCACCTATCTGAAGCCTGGACGGGACGGCAATGTCACCGCCGAACAGGTGGCGGATGCCCTGCGGGAGGACACCGCCCTGGTGTCTGTGATGCTGGTGAACAACGAGACGGGCTGCGTATTTCCCGCGGCGGACATCGCTGCCCTGCTGCGGGAGAAGGGCTCCCCTGCCCTGCTGCACTGCGACGCGGTGCAGGGCTTTTTGAAGGTCCCCTGCGACCCGGAGGGCTGGGGCGTAGACCTGATGAGCCTGTCCGGTCACAAGGTCGGCGGGCCCAAGGGCGTGGGCGCGCTGTACATCGGTCCCCGGGTGCGGAACCCCCGCCCCCTGCTGCCCGGCGGCGGACAGGAGCGCGGCGCGCGCTCCGGCACCGAGGCCACGGCCCAGATCGCCGGCTTTGCCAAGGCGGTGGAGCTGCGGCTGGCCGATTATGACGCCAAGCTGGCCCACATGGCCGGACTGAAGGCCTATTGCCGGGAGAAGCTGCTGGCCATGGGCGGCGTGGTCCCCGTGGGCGAGGGTACGGCCCCCCACATTCTGGCGGTGTCGCTGGTAGGGTATCCCAGCGCCAACATCGTAACGGACCTGGGTGCGCAGGGCATCTGCATCTCCGCAGGCTCTGCCTGCCATCAGGGGAAGGCGAGCCACGTGGTGTCCGCCCTGGGGCTGGACAAAAAGACTGCCGCCGGCGTGATCCGCATCTCCTTCTCCCCCGACAATACACGGGAGGACGTGGATGTCCTGTGCCAGGCGCTGCTCGCCCACCGGGACAGCCGCTTCCCCATGCTGTGATATACGCCCGCGGCGCGGGCACAACGATATTTTGAGGTGGACTATGTTCAAAGCTCTTAAGCGCGACAGGGCCTTTTACGGGTACCTGCTCCGGTTGACCGGCCCTATCGCCCTGCAAAACCTGATCACTTTCTCTCTGGGCCTGATCGACACACTGATGGTCAGCCAACTGGGCAACGATGAGATGGCGGCGGTAACGGCGGCCAACGTGCCGGTGTTCCTGCTGATCTCCATCGTGTTCGGCGTCCAGTCCGGCGTAGGCATCCTGATCAGCCAGTACTGGGGCAAAAAGGACCTGCCCAGCATCAGCCGTGCCATCGGCGTGGCGGCGGGGCTGGGCGTGGCTCTGGCGCTGGTCATCGCGCTGGCGCTGTTCCTGTGGCCGGTGCAGATCATGGACCTGATGAGCAACAAGCATCATCTGTCCCTGCTGGGCGCGCCGTATCTGCGGGTCATCGGCTTCTCCTATGTGTTCAATATGCTCTCGTCTATCTACGTCAGCGCGCAGCGCAGCGTGGAGAACGCCAGCTTCGGCATGAAGCTGTTTGGTATGTCCACGGTGCTGAATACCGGCATGAACTACCTGCTGATCTTCGGCAAGTGCGGCTTTCCCTTGCTGGGAGTGGAGGGCGCGGCTATCGCCACGCTGCTGAGCCGCGTGGCGGAGTTTGCCGTGTGTCTGGTCTGCGCCCTGCGCAGCAAGACCATACCGCTGGATCTGAAGGCGCTGGTACGTCCTGGCGGGGATATGCTGCGGCGGTTCGTGAAATACGCCTCCCCCGTTATGGGCAATGAGCTGATGTGGGGGCTGGGCAACAGCCTGCTGACGGTGATCCTGGGCCACACCACCGTGTCGGTGGCGTATCTGGCCGCCGACGCCGTGGCGGGCAACCTGAACCGGCTGTTCCTTGTGGTGTGCTTCGGCCTTGGCGCGTCCACCGCCGTGATGATCGGCAAGGCCATCGGCGAGGGTGCCGACCGGGAGGAACTGATGGCGCTGTCCAGAACGCTGTCATGGGTGACGATACTGGTGGGTGCGGTGCTGGCGGTCGTCGCGCTGGCGCTGGTACCGCTGCTGTTCCAGCCGGTGATCTTCCCGCTGTTCAAGCTGGAGGGACTGAGCGCCCATCTGGCCACCACCCTGATCGTAACAGGCTTTGCCTGTATTCCCCTCCATGCCTACTCCATCTCCGCCGTTACCGGTATACTGCGGGCGGGCGGCGACGTGTTCTGGTCCACGGCGCTGGATCTGGGGCCCCAGTGGCTGGTGGCGCTGCCTTTGACGGCGCTGCTGGGTCTGGCGCTGGACGCCGATCCGTGGTTTATCTCGCTGGCGATCCAGATGGAGAGCTTCGTCAAGTGCCCCATATGTCTGTGGCGCATCCGGTCAAAGAAGTGGATCCATGACGTGACGCTGCCGGAGGGTGAGAAGTGATGAAAAGCCTCTTTCGCTGCACCGTCTGCGGCGCGGCTCTGACGCGGGAGGAAAAGACCTACCGCTGTCCCAATGGCCACTGCTTTGATATCGCCAAGGAGGGCTATACCTATCTGCTGCCGGTGAACCAGCGGCACTCCAAGTCCCCCGGCGACGACAAGGCCATGACCGCCGCCCGCAGCGCCTTTCTCAATAAGGGCTACTATGAATTCCTGCGGAATGCCCTGTGCGATATTGCCCTGACCTATACCCGCCACGCTCCGGCGGTGCTGGATGTGGGCTGCGGCGAGGGGTATTATACCTCCGCCATCTGGAGCATTCTGGCCAACGCCGGAAAGGAGCCCCGCATGGCGGGCATCGATATCTCCAAGGACATGGCCCGCCGCGCGGCAAAGCAGGTGAAGCAGGCGGAGATCGCCGTGGCCAGCGCCTACCATCTGCCGCTAGGAGATGGGACGGTCGATCTGCTGCTGAATTGCTTTTCTCCGCTGGCGGAGGAGGAGTTCCGCCGGGTGATGAAGCTGGGCGGGCACTTCCTGTATGTGGTTCCGGCGGCGGATCACCTGTGGGAGATGAAGCAGGTGCTGTATGACCGCCCCTACCGCAATGAGACGAAGGAAACGCCCTACGAGGGCTTTCGCTATGTGACCATCGCCCGTGTGCGGGATCGGATCACCCTGCCCTGTCAGGAGGATATTCAGGCGCTGTTCGGCATGACGCCCTACTGCTGGAAAACGCCCCGGGCGGGCAAGGAGCGTCTGGCGGCGCTGGACAGCCTGACCACCACCGCCGCCTTTGATATCCACATTTTTGAGCGGGTCTGAAAGGAGAAAGCCCATGAAATGCTGCGTTCTGTTCGGCTCTCCCCGCGGAGCGGAGAGCAATACCCGCGCCCTGCTGAACGAGTTTCTGGACGAGTGGCAGGCGGCTGGTCATACATTTGTGACCTATTCCCTGTATGGCGAGGCCATCAGCCCCTGCATGGCCTGCCGGGGCTGCCAGTGGGACTGGAGCGGCCCCAACTGCGTCATTGACGACGATATGACCGCTATCTATGACGATATCCTTGCCTGCGACCTGCTGCTGTTGGCCAGCCCCATCTACCTTTGGAGCTGCACCGCCCCTATGAAGGCGGCGCTGGATCGCTGCATCTACGCCCTGTGCAAGTATTACGGCGATGAGAAGGGCCCCTCTCTGTGGGAGGGCAAGGCGGTGGCGGCCCTCACCACCTGTGGCTATCGGGTGGAGAAGGGTGCGGATTTGTGGGAGGAGGCCCTGCGCCGCACCTGCAAGCATGCCCATCTCCGCTGGCTGGGTCTGCACGGCGAGCGGCATCTGGGCTACAAGACCGCCTTTATGGATGACGAGAAGGCCCAGCGCACCCGTACCTTTGCCCAGCAGGTGCTGTGGCAGATGCAGGCCAAGGGATAACATGGAGACGATGACCAGAAGAAAACGGAAAAGAAATCTCCTGCCGGTGGTGCTGGCGGTGGTATTGGCTGTGATCGTGGCGGCGCTGGCACTGCTGGTGTTCCGCTCGCTGCTGCCTGCGGCTCAGCGGGAGGAACCGGATCCCCACGCAGGGCAGATCTACGTCAACGACGGGGCCAATATGGTGTGGCTGACGCCCCACGAGAACTTTGCCGTCAGCCCGCTGCACCGCTGGCAGTTCGTCACGCTGGAGGGGCAGCCCTGGTATGTAGGCAGCGAATTTGCCGTCCGGCGGGGCGTCGACCTGTCGGTGTTCCAGAAAAACGTGGACTGGGCCAAAGCGGCGGAGAGCGGCGTAGAGTTTGCCGTCATCCGTCTGGGCTTCCGGGGCTACGGCAAGGGCGCCTTGCAGCCGGACGACCTGTTTGACAGCCATCTGGACGGCGCTCACACCGCCGGTATCGACGCGGGCGTGTACTTCTTCTCGCAGGCATTGACGGCGGAGGAGGGCAGGGAGGAGGCTCAATATGTGCTGGAACGGCTCAAAGGCCGTAAGCTGGAGCTGCCGGTGTATTTTGACTGGGAGCCGATCAGCGCCGAGGATTCCCGCACCAACGGCTACGACTATGCCAACCTGACCGACAGCGCCGTGGCCTTCTGCCAGACCATTCAGGCGGCGGGGTATCAGGCGGGCGTGTACATCAACCGCCAGCAGGGGTACTATCACTACGATTTGAGCCGTCTGGCGGATTATTCCCTGTGGGTGGCGGACTACAACGCCTATCCGGATTTCTACTACCGGTTCGACATGTGGCAGTACTCCGCCAACGGACAGGTGAACGGCTTCGACATACAGGTGGATCAGAATCTGCTGTTCGTACCGAAGAACGCCGTGGAATAAACGAAAAAGATTCAAGAAAACGCAACTCAACGTGAGTGGGAACAGGTTGTCCGGATTAGGTGTAATATGTTATATAGAAAGACAAAAGAGGCGGTGAGAACCGTCTCTTTTGCTATATAAACATGTAAGGGAGGAGGAACGCACCCATCAGCATGGGCCGGGGTGAGATTCCCGTGAGGCTGACGGCCACCAGCCGCCTGTTTTGCTTGAGAGACAAGAAATAAAATGCAAAGCCGTGGAGCTTGCAGACAAGTGCTTGCCTGTATGCTCCACGGTTTTTTGGTTAAAGTTGGAAAGAAGCGTTCATAATGGTAACGGAGGTGGCAACACTTGAACGATAAGAATGAACAGCAGATCGGCGCGGCGACCTATGTGATCGAGCGCGTATTTACCGGCACAAAAACCATCCAGGAAGTGGTAACGGAGGAAATCATTTTCACCGGAAAACAGACCGCAAATTTTGACCGGCAGGATAACCGCATGGTATAATGGAGCCGTAAATGAGTGGTTCCGGGAAGGAGGAAACATGAGGAACCACGTTCAACTTGCAGACGCCTACTACCGCCTTTCCGATGAGGAGCGGAAGTACGGTGAATCTGCCAGTATTACCAACCAGCGTACCATTGTGCGGGAATACTGCGAAAAACACGGCATCATTTTGGTAGAGGAATTTGCCGATGATGGCTATTCCGGAGGCAACTTCGAGCGCCCCGGCTTCCGCGCCATGCTGGAGCATCTGAAAACCGGCAAGGTCAACATCGTCATTACCAAAGACCTGTCCCGGCTGGGCCGTGATATGACGGAATCCAGCCACTATGCGGAGCGCTATTTCCCCGAACACGGCATCCGTTATCTGGCACCCGGCAGCAACTTTGATTCCGAGGAAGATAACCTGATGGCACCGTTTCAATTCGCCATGAACGACGTCTACCTGCGGGATACGTCCCGTAAGGTCAAGCAGACGCTGAACACCAAGCGCAACAACGGCAAGTATGTGGCCTGTCCACCCTATGGCTACCGCAAGGCGGAGCGCACCACCGATCAGCTTGTACCGGATGAGAATACCGCGCCGGTGGTCAAGATGATCTTTGACATGGCTGCCTCCGGTCAGTCCTGCCGCAGCATCGCCATACGGCTTAACGAGGCGTGTATCATGCCGCCGCTGAAGTACCGTGTGGAGTGCCGCGACAACTTCACCGAGCGCGGCGCACAGCGGATGTCCGACCTGTGGAACTACACCACCGTGAAGCGTATCCTGCGCAATCGGGTCTACTTGGGACACACGCTGCTGGGCAAGAGCCGCAAGGTCAGCGTGAAGTCCAAGAAGAAGGTTAAAGTACCGGAGGAGGAATGGGTGCTCACGAAGAACACCCACGAGGCTCTGGTGTCTCAGGAAAAATTCGATTTGGCTGCCCATTTCATGGGCGAAAACACCAAGGCCAACGGGGCAAACCCCGCGTTTCGCCACAGCATCTTTGGAGGTATCGCCTACTGTGCCTGCTGCGGCGCGGCCATGTGCTCCGGCGGCTCCGTCTACAACGGAGAACGGGCAAAATACTGGTATCTGGTGTGCAACAACCTGAGCTCCAGAGCGCAGACCCGCTGCCTGCATGGGGCGCGTATCCGCTACGATGACTTGATGGAAGTTGTCCGCTGTGACCTCAATAAGCTGTTGGCCTTTGGCGAGGACGAGATTCGTACCATTACGGAGAACGCCATCGAGCAGGCCAACGCCTCTTTGGGCGGCGAAGACCCCGCTACGCAGATCGAGAACATCGATAAGCAGACCGCCCGTCTCAAGAAGATGATCGAGCGCTCCTACCGCGACAACATCGCCGGGATGCTCAGCGACGACATCCATGAGGAGATGGTCAAAAAGTTCGGTATTGAGATCGACGAGCTGGCCGTGCGCCGCAAGAAGCTGGTGGAGGGCGAGACCACGGCAAAGGAGATACGTAGCGCCTACGGATTGTTCTTCGACCTTGCCAAACGGTACACCTGCGTAGAGACGCTGGACAGAGATATACTGCACGCTTTCGTCGAGCGTATTGAGATCGGTGAAAAGATACTGCCGGAGGGCAGAAAGGTTGCCGGGCCGCGTACCCCGTACCGGCAGAGCATCCGCATCTTCTACCGCTTTATCGGGGAAGTTTCGGGAGACAGCCTGCGTCAATTGCAGGCGAATAGAGATCGTGAAGAGACCGCTTCTGTGGCAGAAATGTGAAGAATGTCCACGATAAGAATACACTTGTTTCAAACAAGATGTTTCCACCTCAAAAACTGGTTTTTTCGGGAAAGGCGATTTTTCCTGTATGTAAGCCAAAAATCGAGGGTCGGAAAAATTCTTTGAGGTGGATACACATCCTCCTCGTTAGCGGCCTCCATCTTAAATTTATCCATGGCGGCACGAGCCTCGGGAACATTCAGCTTGTTAGTGTTCTTAGCAGACATGATTGAAATCTCCTTTCTTGTGTTGTCAAGCAAAAGCTTGTCGATTGGGTATCGCAATGCTAGATTTCCCTCATATCCGCGCAATATGCGTTTTGCGTGATTGGTAATTTTTGTGCATAAAACGCACAGCCGGGAGCATTTACGGCGAGGCATCCCGCAACCCCAAAAGCTTTGCAAAAAATTCACGATTTCGGGGGTAGTAATTTTTTCACTTGGTGGTACAATACACTGTGACAAATGCCACAGTGTCAAGGAGGGTATCATGCAAGTCGTCAAAACGTTTGTCAAAGACCATCCCCATATGTGGTGGGGGCTGTTCCTGCCGCTGTATCTGGCGGCGTTCTTCATCATTGAGAAATTTGTGACGGGGCCCTACTGGGTCACGCAGCTGCCGGCGGATCAACTGGTCCCGTTCTGTGCCTATTTCATTTTCTTTTATATGAGCTGGAGTCCACTGCTGGCGGTGCTGGGCGTCTATTTGATCCTGAAGGACGCCGAGGGCTTCCGGCGGTATATCTGGATGCTGGCGCTGTCCTTTTTCTCCGCTACGGTGTTCTGCGTGCTGGTGCCCAACTGTCAGGAGCTGCGCCCGGCGGACTTGCAGGTGCGGGATATCTTCACTTGGGCGGTGCAGTTGACCTACGATCTGGACACCAACACCAACGTGTTCCCCAGCGTCCACGTGCTGGGCGTCATCGCGGCGGTAAGCTCCGTGTGGGAAACGCCGGGGCTGCGGAAAACCGGCTGGTGCTGGGCGGCTACGGTCTATGGGCTGGTCATCATCGCCTCTACGCTGCTGGTGAAGCAGCATGCTTTACTGGATGTGCTGGCGGCCATCCCCTGGGGATTGGCGTCCTACTGGATCGTGTACCGCGTGATCGGAAGGCGGCGGGACACGCGGCTTTCCCTGCGTTTACAGAATGAATGAGCGATAAAGAAAGAGAGAAGGCAGAAAGATGGTAAGATCCCTTTTGCTGGAGGGCGTCAGCCCTCAGGAGTACCAGACCATGCGGGAGTGTCTGGGGGTGCATGAGCAGAGCTTCCGCCCGGACGATGTGATCTACGATTTTGGCGATGGACGGGGCCTGCTGGGCATCGTCACTGAGGGCAGCGCCGTGGTGGAGCGGATAGACCGGGAGGGCGGCCGCGCCATTCTGGAGCATCTGGAACCGGGCGGCGTGTTCGGCGAAATGATGATGTTCAAGGCGGCGGGAGACGACAGCGTGGTGGCCCGCTCCGTAACGCCCTGCCGGGTCAGTTTCCTGCGGGGCGAGGCCGTCATGCGCCGCTGTGAGCATGCCTGTGCCTGTCACGGCCGCATGGTGGAGAACCTGTTCCATCTGGTGACGGAAAAGGCCATGTTCCTGTCGGAGCGGGTAGAGGTGCTCAGCCGTCGCTCCATCCGGGAGAAGCTGCTGCGGTATTTCCAGCTGCAGGCGGCCAAGGAGCGCGGCCGGTCATTTCTGCTGCCTTTTTCCCTCAGTGCGCTGGCGGACTATATCTCCGCCGACCGCAGCGCCATGATGCGCGAGCTGAAGAAAATGCGGGAGGAAATGCTGGTGACCATCACCGGCAGACAGGTGACATTGCCGTAAACGAGAAACACCCGACCGGGGTTGCCCTCGATCGGGTGATTTTTCAACGGCTCACAGCACCCTTGGCTCCCTCTGATGAGGGAACTGTCAGCGAAGCTGACTGAGGGAGAGACTTTAGAACAGCTTGCTCTATGAATTCGCATACGCCAGTAAAGTTGCGGTCAATGTCCATATTACAGATCCGCAACACGGTCAGATTCAAAGACTCTAACTGGCTTGTGCGGATTGCGTCTTTTTCGGCTTGCTCCTCTGAATAGTGGCCTCCGCCATCAAGTTCGATGACCAGCCTTGCTTTTGCGCAATAGAAATCCGCAATATAATTATCAATGGCTTTTTGCCGCTGAAAACGTACGGGATAATTCCGCAGAAAATCAAACCATCGTTTTCGCTCCCAAGGCGTCATATTCGTCCTTAGTGTCTTGGCGAGGGGAATATTTGATTTATTATACCTCTTCATATCTCTCCCTCCGTCAAAACCTGCGGTTTTGCCACCTCCCTCGTCAGAGGGAGGCTTCGGTGCGCTGAAAAGTAGAACTGCATATGTTTTCTATACGAATCATTATACTACCACATCCGGAAAACGGCAATCCTCCGCTTGCTTTCTCCGGCGATATGCCCGCCAATTCTTGTCAAAAGTGTGTAAGATGTGCATTGACGGCGGGGCATCATCGTGATAAAATAAACAAAGTTCCCGGCGTCGCCTGCGAAAAGGGCGCAGGTAAGGAAAAAACAGAAATGAGGGAGTAAGTATGTATCGCATCGTGAAAAAGGAAGCGCTGAAACCCACCGTGATCCTCTATGAGATCGAGGCACCCATGGTGGCCAAGAAGGCGCAGCCCGGCCAGTTTATCATTCTGCGCGTGGATGAGAATGGTGAGCGTATCCCCATTACGATCCATGACTATGACCGTGAAAAAGGCACTGTTACCATCATCGTCCAGACCGTGGGCGCCACCACCGAAAAGCTGAGCCACAAGCAGCAGGGCGAGTGCCTGCATGACTTTGTGGGCCCTCTGGGCCGTCCGACCGAGACCGAGGGTAAGAAGAAGGTCTGCGTGGTGGGCGGCGGCGTCGGCTGTGCCATCGCATATCCCGTCCTGAAGAAGTTCCATGACTGCGGCGCAGAGGTCCACGCTGTGGTAGGCTTCAAGAACAAGGACGTGGTGATCCTTGAGGATAAGTTCAAGGCCGTCTCCTCTGTGCTGAAGGTCTGCACCGACGACGGCTCCTATGGCCAGAAGGGCCTTGTCACCGAGGCGCTGAAGGAGCTGCTGGATGCCGGCAACGTGTATGACGAGATCTTCGCCATCGGCCCCATGATCATGATGAAATTCGTCTCCAAGACCACCGAGCCTTACGGCGTGCCCACCACCGTCTCCATGAGCCCCATCATGATCGACGGTACCGGCATGTGCGGCGGCTGCCGCCTGACCGTGGGCGGCGAGACCAAGTTTGCCT
>ERZ837910.3245-NODE-3245-length-18104-cov-5.317081_pt1 | contig 18104 bp, 15 predicted proteins | sample MGYA00519940_ERZ837910 | MGnify/ENA primary metagenome ERZ837910 (study PRJEB31850, sample SAMEA3708825) | human gut metagenome | biome: human gut; feature: human-associated habitat; material: faeces | place: China | collected 2014 ... | reverse complement strand
GGCGTCTCCGCCGCCAGACGGCGGCATTGCACACGCCATGTCATGGCGAACATCCCCCGGCCCGGGAGGGCCAGTCTCGCCTGCGGCGGCAAGCCGCCGGAACGGCGGAACCGCTTACCCTCTGCTGAGGGTGAAGATTGAAGGGCCTTGCTTCGGTCTTGACCCCCTCCCCCCTCCGTGTTACAATAAATGAAGATTATCATACCTTAAATCCTACAAGAAAGGTAGTTTATTATGCAAATCGAAACAAAATGCCTGCATGAAGGCTACAAGCCGGAAAACGGCGGCCCCGGCGTCATGCCCATCGTTCAGTCCACCACCTACCGCTTCGACTCGACCGAAAAGATCGCGTCGCTGTTCGATATGCCGACCGAGTGCATCTACTCCCGCTTCGCCAATCCGACCTGCGACGCCGTGGAGAAGAAGATCGCCGCTCTCGAGGGCGGCGTCGGCGCAATGCTGACCACCTCGGGTCAGGCCGCTTCCCTGCTCTCCATCCTCAACCTCTGCTCCGCAGGCGACAGCTTCATCGCCGTCTCCACCATCTACGGCGGCACGATCAACCTGTTCGGCGTCACCCTCAAAAAGCTCGGCATCGAGTGCATCTGGGCGGACGCGGAAGCGGATGAGGAAGAGATCCAGAAGCTCTTCAAGCCGAACACCAAGGCTGTTTTCGGTGAAACGCTCGCCAACCCTGCTCTGACCGTATTCGACATCGAAAAGTGGGCGAATATCGCGCACAAGAACAACGTTCCGCTCATCGTGGACAACACGTTCGCAACGCCGGTTCTCTGCCGCCCGTTCGAGTGGGGCGCAGACATCGTCATCCACTCCACCACCAAATACATGGACGGCCACGCAGTACAGGGCGGCGGCGTTATCGTCGACGGCGGCAAGTTCGACTGGGCAGCCTCCGGCAAGTTCCCCGACTTCACCGAGCCGGACGAGAGCTACCACGGCGTCGTCTACACCCGCGATTTCGGCGCGATGGCCTACATCATCAAGGCCCGCATGCAGCTGATGCGCGACTTCGGCTGCTACCCCTCCGCGCACTCCGCATTCCTGCTCAACATGGGCCTCGAAACCCTGCCCGTCCGCATGAAGCAGTATTGCGAGAACGCGCTGACCGTCGCAAAATTCCTTGAGGCCAGCGACAAAATCGCCTCGGTGCGCTACCCTGCCCTGCCGGGCAACGAGCACTTCGAGCGCGCGAAGAAGTATCTGCCGCTCGGCACCTCGGGCGTCATGTCCATCGACATCAAGGGCGGCCGCGCTCCGGCAATGAAATTCATGGACAGCCTGAAGCTCGCGTGCAACGAGGTTCACGTTGCCGATATCCGCACCTGCGTGCTGCATCCGGCTTCCGAGACCCATCGCCAGCTGACCGACGAGCAGCTCGTTGCCGCAGGCATCGAGCCGGGCATGGTCCGCATTTCGGTCGGTCTGGAGAACGTCGAGGACATCATTGCCGACCTTCAGCAGGCGCTCGCACAGATCTGAGAGGAGCCTCCCCATGCGCATTCGCTCTATCGAAAAGGCCGACCGCGAGTTTTTCATCGACCGCTGCCATGCCTTCTACCGTACCCCGGCCTGCGACCATGAAATCCCGCAGCAGAACGCCGAGCGCACATTTGAGCTGCTCATGCACGGCACGCCCTACGCAGACTGTCTGATCGCTGAGGACGACGACGGCACGCCCTGCGCGTACTGCCTGCTCGCACTCACCTGGTCGAACGAGGCCGGCGGCCTGTGCGTCTGGCTCGAGGAGCTGATGGTGGACGACGAGCAGCGCGGCAAGGGCATCGGCAGCCGCATGATCGCCGCCGTGCACGAAAAATATAACACCGCTGCGCGCTACCGCCTCGAAGTGACCGAGAGCAACGTGCGCGCCATTGCGCTCTACACCATGCTCGGCTTCGAGGGCCTGCCGTACCGGCAGATGATCCTCGATACGCCGCCGCTGGACTGACCCTTTTCAGCCGTGTTTCTCCGGAAATGCGGCTGATTTTCTTTACACGCCGCCGGTTTTTCGGTATAATCAAAGTACAGAATTTACCTGTAAGGGAGGCGGAAGCCGTGAAAGACAAGCTTCGTATTCTGCTGCGCATCGCGCTCGTGCTGCTCCTCGTGTGCGGCGTCACGGTCGGCGTGCTCTACGCCAATCGCGACATCGGTATCCCGACCGACCAGCTTGAGCAGGATATGCGCACGAGTGAGGGCATTCCGGATGACTGGACGGTGCAGATCAGCGCCGGTGACACGACCGCCGCCGGGATTGCATACGCTCCCAACCACAGCGACTATGCCTTCTCGCTGTATACTGACCGCGATACACACCGCTTTTTCACTACCGGCTGGTTTGGCTTCATGAGCGGCAGCCTGTTTGAGATTTCGGATTTTGTTGCGGCTTTTACGGTGGACGACCGTCCCGAGACCGCCTATATTTCGATGAACGCGGAGAAGATCGACCATGCAGTCGTTGACAGCGGAACCGAAACGCACACCATCGAGCTCGACAGCACGCAGCCGTTCGCGCTCGTCCTGCCGCGGAACCGCGGCAGCGTGACGTTTTACGGCGCAGACGGTCAGCCGGCCGAAGTCCGAATTGTCCGATGAGCCTCAGGACAGAGGTGCAGCTCACATCTGCTTTGGAATGCAGCGTTTTACCTATTGAAAGGAGTATGTCCTATGAGGTTTCTTATGGTTTTCGCCATGACGCTTGCCGCATGCTTCGGCGCGTCGTTATGCGGCGGATGGGTGGTGTTTGAGCTTGCCTCAAAACTCTGGCCTGTCATTGTGTTCTTCTCGCTCGTCATCTCCGTCCCTGTCACGCTTCTGCTCCGCCAGTCAGAGCGCATCGACCTGCTCGAAGAGCGTATCGAGGTGCTCGAGGCGGAACGCCGCAGTTCGGACACGCCTGCGGAGAAGCTGTGAATTCTTCACAATATCTTCAAATTCTTCCTCTTGATTTTTCAGCGTTTCGCGCATATAATAAAGTAAGAAAAGGACCCGTGTTCCCGTTTTTCAGGAGGTGTTTCCGATGGGTCAGAATGAGATCGAACGATACGCAGGCGCGATCCTGAACGATCCGCGTTTTCAGAAGCTGCGCTCCTTTGAGCACCACGGACCTGCGAACACGGTCTACGACCACTCGCTTGCCGTAACGCGCGCCGCTTACCGCATTGCGTGCGCGCTCCATCTTTCCGAGGAGGAGACCGCATCGGTCGTGCGGGCAGCGCTGCTGCACGATTTCTTCGGCTATGACTGGCACAGCGAGCGTTTCCGCCGCTTTGTGCGCCATTATTCCGGCTTCAGACGGCTGACGCACATGCACGGCTTCATCCACGGCCACATTGCTGCTGCACGGGCGAAGCGCGTTTTCGGTCTGTCCGACCGCGAATGTGACGCCATCGCGCGGCATATGTTCCCCCTCGCGCCCATTCCGCGCTCACGCATTGCGTGGATTGTGACGCTCGCAGACAAGGCTGTTGCCTCGAAGGAAGTGACGCTCGCCGCAGGCGACTATATCGCCCTCGCGTATCGCAGAGTTTTCGCATGAAAAATCCCACTCCGGTGTTTTGCCGCGAGTGGGATTTCTTTTACTTTTGGGGCTTGCCGTTTTCGGTTTCTGCGCACTTCTGCTGCACCTTTTTCCGGTTGAGAAAATAGATCGCGAACAGCGCTGCGCTCGGCACGAGGCACGCCAGAATGAACAGCCCGGCATGCAGGATGCCGCCGCCGAGCGTCGGCTGCGCGAGAAGGAAATTGAGCGCCATCAGACGTATCATGTTGAATGCGCCGAGCGTCACCGAGCACGGCAGCACAAGCCCCGGCCACCAGCTCGGGCGGCGCGACAAAAACACCTCAAGCGCAAGCACCGCCGCGAGCGGCAGCAGCACCATGAGGACAAAAATAACCATATTTGCTGTGTTGGATGACATAAATCTTCTCCTTTTTATTCCTTCAGCCATTCCGCGCAGAGCGCCTGCCACCGGGCAATATGGCGGTCGGGCAAACGCCCCTTTTCGATGTCCGACGTCTCCATATCCGCAAGCGCGAGACCGTGCACACCGTGCGGAAACAGGTGCATCTCGTGCGAAACGCCCGCCCTGCGGAGCGATTTCTCGAGCAGCAGCGAATTCTCGACCGGCACAGTCTCATCCGTCAGCGTATGCCAGAGGAAGGTGCGCGGCATATCGGGAGACACCAGATTTTCGAGCGAGAACGCCTGCTGTTTTTCCATATCGTCTCCTGCAAGCTGTTCAAAGCTGCCGCGATGGGCGTACTTGCCGGCGGACACGACCGGATAACACAGCACGGCGGCATTCGGCTGATGGAGCGCGAGATCCGTTCCCTGCGGATACCATGACGCGCGGTTCCACACCGCCGCATGAAGGCCCGCAAGATGCGCCCCGGCGGAAAATCCGCCGACCGCGATGCGCTGCGGCGAAATGCCGTACTGCTCCGCGTGCGCGCGCACCCACTGCACCGCCGCCGACAGCGCGGCGAGCGGACGGGTCCCGAGCGGCGCCGGAGCACAGTCATACCGCAGCACAAAGGCCTCGATGCCGCTTTTCGCGAAGGCGCGGCCCGCCGGAGCACCCTCGCGGATGGAGCAGTGCTCATAGCCGCCGCCCGGGCAGAGGATCAGCGCATTCTTGTTTACCCCGACGGCAGGAAATCGGGTCATTGTGCCGTGCGGCAGCGGTATTTCGTGCATTTTTACCTCTTTCAGACGTTGTACCGGTTGCGGATGTCGATGTGCGCAAGGATGCGCTCACTCTCCGGATTGTCGCCGCAGAGCAGGTAGTCGAGCAGCAGCTCGGTCGGACGGTTGCCCTGCATATGTGCATCCTGGTCGATCAGGAAGTCGATCACGCCGCGGCGGACGTTCTCGATATTTGCCGGGATAAGGTCGTGGCAGATGAGGCGGACGCGGCCTGCCGCACCCATTTCAGTCAGCGCCTCGCACGCGCCGATCTGGCCGTTTACCGAGATGTACACACCGCCGAGGTCGGGATGCTCGCGCAGCGCACGGCACACAATGTCGTGGGCGAGCTTCTGATCGTCGCCGCAGTTCTCGGTCGGGAGCAGCTCGAGTCCCGGGAACTGGGACTCTGCCTCATCGCGGAAGCCGTCAACGCGCTGGCGGTGCGCAAGGTTGTTTTCCTGACCGCCGACCACGAGCACGCTTCCCTTTCCCGCGAGCAGGAGATTCATCAGACCGGCGCTCGCGCGGCCGAAGGCATAGTTGTCCGGGCCGACGTAGCACAGTCTGCCCGACTCCGGCAGGTCGGTGTTGAAGGTCACGACCGGGACCTTGGAGGACAGCTCCATCACCCGCGCGCGCACACGCGCATCCTCTGCCGGAGACAGCGCCAGTCCGTTCACACCAAGCTCGACCAGCTCGTCGATCGCAGCCAGCTGGCGCTCCGCGTCAACGCCCTGAATGGGGCGCACATAGATCTCCGCGCCGGGCGTGGTCAGCTGCGCCTGCGTGCGCATGACCTCCTCGAAAACCATGTGCATGAACATGGTCTCGACCGACTGGACGATGATGCCGATCTTGATCGGATTTTTCGCGAGCGCGAGCAGACGGCCCTCACGGTTGGGGCGATAGCCCAGCTCGGCTGCGATGCGGCGCACACGGTCCGCGACCTCCGGGTCAACGCGGCCGCGATTGTTGAGGGCGCGGTCGACCGTGCCGCGCGATACGCCTGCAAGCGAGGCGATTTCTACCAAAGTAACTGCCATTTTTCTTTTTCCTCTTCTGTCTTTCTACGTCGTGCCGCCGGGGCGGCTTTTATCGGCGCCGGCTAAAGCGCCGCTGCTGTTCCTTTTACTCTACTATCATTTTACCGAAAACACATCCGGATTTCAACCGTTTTTTCCACATTCCCAACAAAGAAAAAGAGCGCACTGCCGCTTTCTGCCGCAATGCACTCTTTATTCCATCTTTTCCGCTCTCGCGTGCCCTAGCTGAGCGAGCAGCAGATAATGCAGCCGCCGTCCAGTCGCGAAATCGGGCGCCGGGGCGGTATACAGCCGGTCGAGCAGACTGTATACCGCGCGTTCCTCGTACACCTTGAGCGCGATGCCGCCGTAGATCGCCTTTTCGAGCAGGCTGCATACGCGCCTGTATTCGCCGGGATTGACCGTATCGATCATCTCTGCGAGCTTCGCGTCGGTCTTTTCCGTATGCCAGCCGATCATCGCCTCCACGCCGCGTGCAGCAAGGATGCGCTGTCCCCACCACGCGAGCAGGCGGGCGCGCTGCTCGGGCGAGGCGTGCTTGAAGTCGGAAAATACCCGCACGCGGCAGAGCAGCAGCGTGCCTTCCAGTGCCGCCGCCGCGAGCGAAGCAAGGATGAGCAGCAGCGCCAGAACGCCGAGCAGCAGCTCCGGGGAATAGACCGTGCCGTCGAGCAGTCCGTCGGGCCTGTCTGCGCCGCTGTCATCCGTTTGTGCCACCTCGCCGGCTGCGTCCCCCGCGTCCTCCATCGCGGCTGTGCGGCGGATCGAATCCGGCATCGCGACGAGCTGTTGAAGAGCGAGCGCGTCATAGTAAAACCCGGGCGTCACATCCACGGGCAGCCAGCCCACGCCGTCGAAATATGCTTCACACCACGCATGAGCGTTCGCCCCCGTCAGCGTGACCGCGCCGCCCGCCGCCGCCTGCACCTGTGCCGCGGTCAGCAGATAACCCTCGCAGTAGCGCGCCGGAATGCCGTGCGCGCGCAGCGCCATAGCGGCCGCGGAGGCATACTGAACCGCATTGCCCTCGCGCCCCCTAGTCAGAAACCACGTGAGCGGGTCCTCGCCCCCGGGGGCCGCAGACGGCGTTTCGGTATAGGTCATTTCGCCGCGCAGTACCTCGCGCACCCGGCTGACCGCGCTGTAAATGCCGTCGTTCGAGTCGTCGTAGTCCTCCCAGAACAGCCGATCGAGCATCGGCGCGAGCGTGTCGCTGACAGCGGTATAGCTGTCGTAAACGAAGCCGCGGTAGACCGCCTCGCTCTCCAGATACGCCTGCTGTCCGGGCGTCTGCGGCGCTCTGACCCAGTCCTCTGCAACCGTCAGCTCGGCCGGACGCGAGCCGGAAAGCTCGGACGCTGTGTAGCGGCGCGCGCCGAGCACGCCGCGCGCACGACTTGTGCTGTCGCGTTCGTTTTCCGTGACGCGCGCGCCCGAAAGCTCGTTCGCCGTGCCCGGAATGTACACATATTCGCGGCTTGCCGCAAGTGTCTCAACCGTCACGTCGTTCGGCTCGGCCTCGCTGTCGCCGCACAGCGCAAGGTATGCCGCCGGCTGCCGCGCCGGGTCAAAGCCGCGCCCGCTCAGCCACTTCATCATGCCCGCGTACTCCTCGCTGTAGAGCAGACCGGGCAGCGGCTTCCACGCCCCGTCCGCATACATGCCGCCGATATATCCGCGCAGGTAGAGCGTTTTCTCCTGCCCTTCCGTCACGCTCAGCATACCGCGCGTATCGCGGTGCAGCGTATCCGCCTGCACGAGCACGCCGCCCGGCAGGCTGTCCGCGCCGTAGCGCAGCTCATGCAGGCCGCACTGCGCCTTCTCTCGCAGGCCGCGGATGCCCTCCATATCCATATCCGGCAGGAATGCCGCGGCCGCGAGCAGAGCCAGCAGGATGCCGAGCGTGCGCCATGCCGCGCGGGTCAGATGCAGACTGATATCCGAGACATAGAGCGCCAGCATGCCTGCGAGCATGAGCGCCGCGCCGAGCGGCGAAAAGCAGCCGTCTGCCAGACCGAGCGCAATCCAGAACCCTCCGAGCACGGCGCCGAGCACGCGGTAACGGTGCACCACGACGAAATGCGCCGCCTGCGCGATGAGCATCGCGCCGATAAAGGCCGCCGCTTTTTCGTCAACAATATCCGGCGCTGTGTTCAGCAGCTGTGCGCTGCCGTCGTGCAGCACATTCCAGCGTGCGGTGAGTCCGGAGACCCATGCCGCGAGACCGCGCACGCATGCGGCCGGCATGAGAAGCGCCGGTATCCACGGCACGAGGCCGAGCAGATAAAACGCGCCGTGCCGCCGCGAAAGGCGGTGCGCCGCCGAGGCGGACACATAGTCTGCCGCCGCCGCGAACACGAGCGCCCAGCGCGGAACCGTCAGCTCATCCCATGTCCGGAAGAGCACGAGCAGCGCGCCGGCCATCAGACAGAGCGAGGCGAACGCAGGCAGGGCGAGTGCGCGATATGGACTTGTCGACCCGTCCGGGTAAAGCGTCTTAACGCTGATTTCGTTCATACTGGGACTCCGTTTCAGCAGAGAATATTGATCTTCGCGTCGCCCTCCGCCGGTATCTCAATGTTTTCCACGCCGTTCAGAAGGACGGCGCGCGGCTCGGAAACGTCCTTCATTACCGTCAGAGAAAGCACGCCGATGTCGTTCGCGAGCGCACAGAGACCGGTCTCGGGCGCACCTGCGCTCACCGTCACCATGCGGGTGAAGCGGTTTTCGAGATGCTCCATTCGGAACAGCCGCATCATGCGCCCGGCCTGCTCGGGGATCTCGATGGACAGCCACCGAGGGATGCTCTGCTCGAGCTCACGCACGCTTTTGAAGCCGAACAGCTCCATGCTGCCGCCCGGTCCGGGCAGCGCGACGCACAGCGGCACGCCCCGCCGCACAAGGCGGCGGCTCAGCTCGATCACGAGAGCGACACATCTCGTCAGCTCTCCGGCCGTGATGTCGCGGCCGCCCTGCTTTCTTCCGAAATCGGGCAGGATGACCAGATCGTAGTGTGTGCGGTCGCTTGCCTGACGCACGATCAGCTCGTCCGTCTTGCCCGACAGCTTCCAGTGAATGGAGCGGATGTCGTCGCCCGGCACATAGCTTCGAATGTCGAACATTTCGGTCGCATCCGTGCCCTTGCGGCTGCGCGTCAGACCGCTGTCGCCCGTCTCGCCGACTGCATCGCGCGACAGCGTAAGCTCCAGCTGCACCGGACGCGGATAGATGACCGTGCGCACCTCGTCAAACGGCGCGATCCGCTCACGGAACAGATGCAGCAGATCACAGAGACCGGTCTCGCAGCAGGAAATCACTATTTCGCCGCAGCAGGGCGGCACGATCGGGCAGAAAAAACGGTTCGCGCCGCTGCTGAGCGTCAGCATCACCCGGCGGTGTGTTTTCTCGCCGAGCAGCAGATTGTTCATCGCGAGATCGAGATAGACGCTTCGCGCAGCATGCAGCGCACGCCCGTTCTCTACCTCAAAGCAGAGCAGGAGCGTTTCCCCTTCCCTGCCGCCGGGGCGCACAGAAAGCGAGAGCGAGACCGCGCCCGCGTCGCGCTTCAGCAGCGCGAGCTGCACGAACGGCAGTCCTGCCGCCAGAACGAGCGCACAGACGAGAAACGGTCTGCCGAACAGCCAGACGAGTGCGGCGAGCGTCGCGACCGCAAGCGCATAACCTGCGCGGTTTTTCCACATATCCGCTTACCTCGCGGACAGGGCCGGCGGACGGATCTCGTTCAGGATGCCGCGCAGAACGTCGCGCGCGTTCATGCCGTCCACACGCGCCTGCGGACGCAGCACCAGTCGATGCGCGCAGACATCGAGAAAGACCGACTGGATATCCTCGGGGACGACGTAATTCCGTTCATGCAGCACCGCCGATGCACGCGCCATGCGCACGAGTGCGGCAACGCCGCGCGGCAAAATGCCGAGCTCGATCAGCGGATGGATGCGGGTCTTTTCGCACAGCTCGATGGCGTAGCGCAGCATATCGTCCATGACCTTGACCGAGCTGAGGAACTTCTGCACCTCGATGACGTTCTGCGCGGTCGTGACCGGATGCAGCTCGTCAAGCGGATTGGCGTAACGCTGCGCCGAGATGATCTTCATCTGATCCTCGATCGAGGGATAGCCGATCGAGAGCGAGACCATGAAGCGGTCGAGCTGGCTCTCCGGGAGCGCCTGCGTGCCGGCGAAGCCGAAGGGATTCTGCGTCGCGATACAGATGAACGGCGCCGGGAGCGCGTGCGTCTCGCCGTCCACCGTGATGGTGCGCTCCTCCATGATCTCGAGCAGTGCGGACTGCGTTTTCGGAGAAGTGCGGTTGATCTCGTCGGCGAGCAGCAGCTGACAGTTCGCCGCGCCCTCACGGTATTCGAATTCGCTCGTCCTGCGGTTCCACATGGTGAATCCTGTGATGTCGGACGGCAGCGTGTCGGGCGTAAACTGAATGCGGCGCGTCGAGAGACCGAGCACGCGCGAGAACGCGACCGCGAGCGTCGTCTTGCCGACACCCGGGCAGTCCTCGAGCAGAACGTGACCGCCTGCGTAAATCGTCATCAGGACCTTCTCGATGACCTCATTCTTGCCGATAAACGCGCGGTTTATCTCGGAAATAATCTGTTTTGACTGTTCGATAATCATGTATCTTCTCCCTTTGCCGCATCGTTCGTCTCCGGTGCAGGCTCGGTGTTGTTTGTGTCGGCGGACGCGCTGTCCTCCCCGTCCGGCGCATCGCCAGACGGCGTGCTTCCGCCGGTCACTGTTTCGCTGGAGATGGTTTCGCCGCCGGTTTCATCCGCTGCGGTCTCGTCAGCAGCGGTCTGGCCGTCCTGCGTGATGTCCGGGTTCTCGTCCGGGATTTCAATGTCGAGCTCGATGTCGCCGCCGAACGGGTCGGCATAGCCGTAATCCTCTTTATGCTCCTCCGGATTTTCCGGCTCCTCCAGCGGCTCCATGCCCATCATCGCGCGAAGGCTGTTTTCGGCGTGGATAGCGCGGTAGTCGCAGACGGCCTGCACAAACTCCGGCCATCTGTCCGCCGGGAAATACCATTCCATCCAGCTGAGCTGGGACATCGACATATCGATATAATACGTTCCGTTCTCGATCTCCTCGTCCGTGTAGCCGATGAACATGGGCTTCCATGCCCGGAAATACGCTTCCTCGCACCCTTCCGGAACATGAATGCGGATATTTCTATCATAGATACCGTCCGCAAACTGGAACGGGGCGTGCGGATACCATGTCAGCAGTCCAATCGGCTCCTCGGTGGTAAAATAGAGATCTGTCAGCGCATCGCAGCCGTAAAACGAGCCGTTCGGAATAATCGACATAAATTTACCGTCGCTTTTCCTGCACACCCATCCAAACGAAACGCTTTGCAGCTGTTTGCAGTCCGCCAGTGCCGACTCACCGTAATCCTCCAGAGATACATCGCTGAAATCTGCCTCCACAATGTTGGTCTGATAAAATGCGGCATTCCTGATCAGCATCATATACGTCGACTGAACCGGATGAATCACGCCTGTCAGACCGGACTGCGCGAAGGCGCTGTCATAGATGTGGACCAGACGCGGCAGCTCCTCCCAGTTGATCGTGAACGCGCAGTCCAGCTGGGCGAAGCAGTAGTTATTGATCGCGATCGTGGTTTCGGGCAGGGTGATCGTGCCGCCCTCTGCGGGCGAACCAGCGGCGCGCAGCGCAATCCAGCTGTCCAGCCTGCTGCCTTCCCACAGCTCGCTTTCGTCCTCGGTATTGCAGCCGTACAGGACATTCGCTCCGTTGCAGTCGATGACCCGAAACTCTGCAATATCCGTTTCATCGCGCCAGTCACTCCTCGGCTCGTAGCAGCTCCAGCTGTCATCGAAGCCTTCGCTGCCTGCCAGACACCACAGCTGTCCGTAAAGCGTTTCGCTTCCCGATTCACTCAGAATATCGTAATCGTTTTTCAGCTCCATGTTTTTCGCGTTCGACGCGATAAAGCGCAGGTTCGTGCAGTTGTTGAACGCGTGTTCCATGATGGTCACGCTGTCCCTGCTCCCGAGCAGCACGCCGGAGAGCGCGGTGCAGTTCTTGAACGCCGAAACGCCGATGGTCTTAACCGTCTCGGGCAGCGAAACGTATTCCAGCGTGGTGCAGCCGTCAAATGCGTGCGCCGCGATGCTGTCGACCGTTTTTTTCTCGCCGTCAATGATGATCTCGCCGTAATACTCACTGATGCCGTCCGGCGCATTGACTACGACGATCTTTCCGTCCGATTTCACGTAGAAGCAGCCGTCATCCGATGTGCCTGACGCCGCAAACTCGACCTCCGCAACACCCGCTTCGTCGAGCTTTTTATTGATCTCGGCCTTCTGAGTTTCGTCCTCGCAGGTCACATACGAGACCATGCTGTCCTTGAAGCTGTCCGCCGCATAGGAGGTCTTTGCGTCTGTAATCAGGATTTTGACCGAAGAGCCGGCAAAGGCGTTCGCTGCGATCCTGTCGACCCCCTGCGGCAGCCGGTAGATCTCCGCATCAGTCACCACGCGATCGAGTACGGTCGCGCCGTCCTCCTGATGCGTCAGATAGCCGTCGTGAACCTCATATTTCGCGTCGCTGCCGGCTACGCTGACCGTCGTTCCGGCGCCGTTGAGCTGTCTGCCGTACTTTGTGACGAATGCGTTCAGCAGCTCGGGCTGCACGATGACAGAGCCGTGCATCTGCTCGAAATTGATCGAGGGCAGCCGGTCTCCCGACTGCGCCATAAGAGTGACCGTTCCGCAGTAGCTCTCCGGCAGTCTGACCGAGGTGACGTTCTCCGGGACCGTGACGTTCTCGTTGTTCTCCGGGATTGCGAGGTATTCCGTGCTGTCCCTGCTGGTCAGGATGCCGTCCTCAGTCGAGGCATAGTATTCGTTATCCTCCGCGACACGGTAGGCGTCGAGGACTGAGGAGATGCTGTCCGGCTTGATGTAGACAACGCTCGCCGGAATTTCCATCGTGCCCACCAGATACGGAAGATAGGTGACGGGGCTTTCTTCCCGGCCGTCGGTCTCGAGCGCAACCGCCTGAACATATTCCGGTATCGTCAGCGTACCATATCCCTCATCTTCGGTCAGCGCGCTCTCGTCAAAGCCGGTCAGCGTTTGCAGCTCATAGGTCATGCCCTTGTTGATCTTCAGACGAACCGTAAGGTTCTCCGGAACCTTCACGAAATCCGACGGCTGGAGCACATGCCGCCCGCCGTCGCAGGTGTAGTCCCACGAAACGCGCCTGCCGTCCTCCGTCCAGCCGGAGAACAGCCGGTCGATGGGCGGAAGCTCGTCATAAGATGTGCCGCTGTCCCAGCCGTACAGCTTCTCATACAGCCTTCTCTGCAATGCGAACAGATTGAGCCTTCTGCTGAATTCATTATAGGAATAATCGCTGTTCAGCACGATGTCCAGCGGGATTTCCGTATCCTTGTCGGTCAGCTCCCGGCCGAGCACCAGAATGCGGTGCGGCGCGACCGTGCAGTCGATATAGGCGTTTCCCTCGTCCGGTCTGTATTCCGTCCATGCGCTGTTTTCGCTGAAGCGATACGACATATCGATCTGCATCGACTGATCCCCGGCGCTTTTCGGGATTTCGATATTATTCGAAAAATCCGTGAGCCAGGTTTTGCCGCCGTCAAAGCTGACGCGGTTGATACGGATGTATTTCCCGAGGTCGCTCGACGTCCAGTAGTAGAGCTTTTCGCCAGCCATGACATAAGCATAGAGCGCGCGGACGATATCCGCGTCATTGACGACCTGACCGGCATACAGGGCATCCGTGCTGTCGATCCGTCCGACGATCCTGACCTTGCTGTCGCTCGGCAGCGTGACCGTGCCGTCGTAGCGCGTGCCGCTGTCGAACCAGGGAATATCCGGCCCCTTTTCCTCCGAGGTCTGCTCGGGTGGCTTGCCGTCCGTCTGCTGCGGCTTGCTCGGCGCGGGCGGCGTGACCGGCGTCACAGGGGCATCCGGCGTCGTCGTGCCGCCGGTCTCTCCACCGGAGGACGAGCTTCCGCCGCCGTTGCTGTCGGGCGTTGCCGGCCGGAAAGGCTGGTTCGGTGCGGTGTCTCCGCCGGTCGAGGGGTTCGCCGGCGTGACAGACGGCTGAGCGGTATTATTTCCGCCGCTGTTTGCCGTGTCGCCGCCGGTCGGGGGCGTTGCCTGCGCCGCGCTGCCCGGATGCAGCACGATGTCCGCCGCCGCAGGGTCTTTCACGATGTCGAGCACCGTCCCCGGCTGCACGCTCGCCGCACCGGCGGCCGGAACCGTTCCGGCGATGGCTGCCGCCGTGCCGTCCCTGTCGAGCAGCCCGCTCGGCTTTTCCTGCTGCTTCACATTCTCGAACAGATAGGGCGCACTGTCGCCGATCTGCGGCTTCTGCTTCTCCTCGGCGCTTTCATCACGCTCGTATATCTAGCTCTCGCCGTTTTTCGTCTGCTCGTCCTGCCTGCCTATCGTATTTTCGCTCCCGTCAAAGTGCACCTGATTGGTGCGTATCGCGCGTCCTGCGCCGTCCGGTGTAAAATCCCGGCCGCTCGTGAAGGCATGGACTCCAGCCGCCGCGCCTGCAATCACTGCCGATGCAGCCGCAGCCGCGCCGATGTTTTTTACCGTGCTCGCTGTGCCGAATATCTTCGCGCCCGTCGCGGTATAAAGCTCCTTCAGCCCCACGCCTTTTACTCCTTTCTTTTCCGCTTCGCCAGATAGACGCCGATCGCCTGCTGAAGCATGGTAAAATCGACCGGCTTGGCAAAGTGACCGTTCATGCCGCTCTGAATGGACAGGCGCTCGTCCTCGACGAACGCATCCGCCGACAGGGCGAAGATCGGTATCGTTTTCGCGTCCGCCCTGTCAAGCGCACGGATGGTGCGCGCGGCGGTACGGCCGTCCATCTCCGGCATCTGCACATCCATCAGGATCAGATCGTACCAGTTTTCCGGATGATTCTCGAACGCCTCGACCGCAAGACGGCCGTTTTCTACACTCTCGACCTGTGCGCCCATTTCGCCCAGAATCTCGATCGCGATCTCCGCATTGATCTCGTTGTCCTCGGCCATGAGGATGCGGCAGCCCTTGAAGGCGTCATCACAGCGCTGTTTTGCCGTCTCGCCCGGCGCTTCCGCCGTCTCGGCGGCCTGCTCCGCCACCGGCAGATGCAGGAACACGGTGAAATCCGAGCCCTTGCCCGGCGCACTGTCCACGACGATCTCGCCGCCCATCAGACGCACGAGCTGATCGGTGATCGTCATGCCGAGGCCAGTGCCGCCGAATTTTCTGCCCGTCTCGATGCTCTCCTGCTCGAACGGACGGAAAATACGGTTCAGAAAGGCGTGATCCATGCCGATACCGGTATCGTGAACGCGGAACATGAAGTCCGCGACGTTATCCTGAAGCATCATCTGACGGAATGTGACGATGATCTCGCCCTCGCTCGTGAACTTGACAGCGTTCGAGAGGAAGTTGATGATGATCTGGCTGATGCGCAGCTCGTCGCCGACGACATTGTCGACCGTCATATCCTCCAGATTGACCTCGTAGCGGATGCCGCGCGCCTGAAGCTGCTTGGCGAACATATCATACAGACGATTGCCCAGGCCGCGCAGGCTGAACACCTTGTGCTCAAGCTCGACCTTTCCGGCCTCGATGCGCGACATATCCAGAATGTCATTGATGAGCGCGAGCAGATGAGCGGACACCTCGTCCGCCTTGTTCAGATACTGCATCGCCTCGTCTCCGGGGCGCAGTCTGCTCTTTGCGAGCGAAATCATGCCGATGATGCCGTTCATCGGGGTTCTGATCTCGTGCGACATACGCGAGAGGAAGGTCGTTTTCGCGCGGCTCTCCTCCTCCGCCCCTGCGAGGCGCTTTTCGCATTCCTCGATGCGGTCGTGCAGTGCAGTGATGTCGCGGAAGCACAGCAGGTCGTACTCACCGTCGGGCGTGCGTCTGACGATGAAGCGCATCCAGCGTCCGTCGCCGCTCTGCACAGCCTCATCGAACATTTCTCTGCCGTCCCACGCCATGTATTTTTTCCAGACCGCATAGCATCTGCTTTTGTCAGAAAAAGCGGCATTGAGATTCGCGATATTATCCCGCAGCGCCGTATATGACACGCCGAGCAATTTTTCCGGATCGCCGGTGCAGGCGAGCAGCATCATATTCTCGCGCCGGAGCACGAGCATGACCTCGCCGCTCTCCAGCGTCAGGACGCGCTGAATATCGCGGTTCATCCCGACCGGCGCAAGCAATGCCCTGGTTTTTCCCATCTGCGTGCGCATGACGGCTGCCCTGCCGAGCAGCGCCGCCGCCGCAATCAGTTCGTTTTCTTTGCTGTGTCGACGGAAAAATCCGCGTGCAGCCGACTCAAAGAATACCGGCAGGCAAAAAGCAGCCCTCCCTGCATCGATCGCAGGAAGGGCTGCTCCTGTATTTAATTGAGCCGTTTTCTTACTGCAAATCCAACGACCGAGGCGAGAATCGCCTTGATAATGGCGGTCGGGATGAACGGCAGCACACAGGCCGTGATGCCGGCTGCAAGCGTGCTCTGCGTCAGCGCGCAGAACATCGCAACGCCGACCACATAGTTCAGCACCGTGCCTGCGACGAGCGCGACCACGAACGCACCCGGGAACGCCTTGCGGTGCTCCACGCCCCAGCCGATGACAAACGCCATCAGCGGAAACGAGATCAGAAAGCCGCCTGTCGGTCCGACAAACTTTGCAAGTCCGCCGGTGAAGCCTGCAAGCACCGGCACGCCTGCCGCGCCGAGGATGAGATAGATGACGGTCGAAACCGTCGAGAGCTTCGCGCCCAGTACGATCGCCGCGAGCGTGACCGCGAACGTCTGCATCGTCATCGGAACGCCGCCCGGCATCGGAATGGATATCTGCGCCATGATTGCAATTACCGCCGCAAAAAGTCCTGCATAGCAGGTTTCCTTGACGGTAAATGCCGATTTCGGCGCGGTTTTCGTTTCTGGTTGATTCATGTTGAGCCCTCCCGGAGCAGTTTTTATCTGAAGCTATTAAACCATACTTCCGCGCCATTGTCAACCTATATTTTATTTTTGGTTTACATTCACCGTTAAAAACAAAAAAGGCCCTGACCTCTGTCAGAACCTTGATTGGTGCGGATGGGGACACGCCCCGCAGCTGTTTCGCGTTTTGCTCCAGCGTGCCGCCGAACTGCTCGATATACGCCCGTACGCTGACCTCCATGCAGGCACGCTTGGTGTGTCCGAACCTGGGCGAGGAATGCGCCACGGTTACGCGCGGCGCACACGGCGCGGGCGCGCTCTCGGTTTTGATTCCGAAACAGTAAACAAACGTATAGGCACCGTTTTTTCACAAATTACATCGCAAAACTAAATACCGCAAAAAGTATAGAAAAAGAGCTGAAATCAAAAGATTTCAGCTCTTTCACTTGGTGCGGATGGGGGGACTTGAACCCCCACGTCCTTGCGAACACTAGCACCTGAAGCTAGCGCGTCTGCCATTCCGCCACATCCGCATACGGTATTTACTTCTGCACTGAAAGGAAATGGTGCGAGTGACGGGACTTGAACCCGTACGTCGTTCGACACACGCCCCTCAAACGTGCCTGTCTACCAGTTCCAGCACACTCGCATTTTCCTCTTGTCGAGTCGCCTCACTGTCAGCGACAAGAATTATTATACATACGGAAGCCGGTTTTGTCAACGATTTTTTGAAAGTTTTTTTTGAAAAAATCAAAGAAAATTTAAGATGCTGAAAAATAATACGAAAACCGCTCCGGTTTCGAAAAAACAGAGCGGTTTTGCCGGGGGAAAGTTAAAACCGTTTAAAAAACAGTCCGTGGCGGTTGCAGTACCAGTAAAGAATACCGTGGCCGCGTCGGAAAAAGCGCGCTTCCGCGTTTCCTTCGGGATAGAAGCGCACGAGCTCGAAGCGGTCGTCCGTACAGCAGGCGGCGAACGAAAGATAGTGCGATTTGCTCATCGGATGCGCGGAGGAGATATAAAGCTCGTGCTCGATATCCTCAATGCGGACGTCGTGCGCCTCGTCGGGCTGCTCGGCTTCGAGCGGGGGCAGGGTGACGCCGCAGCACGAGATCATCGCGCTGCCGGCCGCGTGCAGCACATTGCCGCACACCGGACACACATACAGCCTGGAGCGGCGCATATTGGCCGCGCGGTTGACATTGATGACCTGCTCGCCGGAAAGCAGCTCGGGCACGGAAACGCGCAGCGCGGCTGCGAGCGGCTCGAGAAGCAAAATGTCCGGAAAGCCGCGCCCCGTTTCCCTTAGTTAAAGATATTGTTGGGTATCTCAAGATGTGTCATTCGATT
>ERZ837910.3244-NODE-3244-length-18111-cov-4.639843_pt1 | contig 18111 bp, 34 predicted proteins | sample MGYA00519940_ERZ837910 | MGnify/ENA primary metagenome ERZ837910 (study PRJEB31850, sample SAMEA3708825) | human gut metagenome | biome: human gut; feature: human-associated habitat; material: faeces | place: China | collected 2014 ... | reverse complement strand
GAAGCCCCCAGTAATTGAACCTCGTCCAGCCTTTTTCCTTTATATACTTGCCGAAGTCCTTGAAAATGTAATACCAGAACACAGGAGCAGCGCGAAAGGCCGCAAATATCGCACGTAACATAATTATACCTACCTATCACCTTTTTTAATTATACGAACTATCCAGTTCAGCAGGAAAAGCAGAAAAGCAAAGTCCATGAACCCGCTAGTAAAGAAGAACAGAGAACGAAGGTTGACCAAGGGAAAAAGAGAATCCATCAGCGTTTATCTCCTTTCACAAAATCAAGAATGATCGAAAATATCACGTTGAACACAAATATAACGACCGTCCAGGCAGCACCGCCGTACATGATCCAAGTAACAACGTCCTGATAATCATTGAAGAACCAGTTATGAAAGAACTTTACGAAGTCCATCAATAAACCCTCCTCTTGAACAACTTGCCGATTAAGGAGACTCCGGCGAAGATCGCGACGATAAGCAGCAGAGCTTCAGTAACTGAGTAGTTTTTGAACGGCTTGTCCAGGGCTGCGTTATCCTTGAGCCAGAGTGTATAAGCCTTATCATAGTCCTCCTCGGTCAGATCGCCGTTAGGATCGTACACGCTAACAGTACCCTCGGCAGATACTATTATAAAGCTCTTATCTCCGGACTGCTGCTTTGTGGTTTCAATGATCTGATTAAACTCGTCGCTGCCAACAGGATAGAACGGACCTGAAGGGGACGCGTCGGGAATTCCGTCATGATTTTCGTCAAGTACCCTTCCCCAGTCATTACGACCGTCAAGATCGTAATCTACCGGAATAGGTAAATACACATCATCATCAACTATGTAATAATCATCAGTCGCCGTAATAGTCCCATCATTATGATTAGAGATTCTGGAAGCGAATTCAGCAGCGTCGATTATTTCATACTCCGGATATCCCAAGCCGATCTCATCGCCGTTATTGACAAGAGAATAACCGTTATAGCTCTGAGGAACAGAAGCATCGAACGAGAAAACAAGTTCCTCGTGCTCTGCAACTCCGTCGCCATCGTTGTCTATGAGAGCATAGAACTCAGACACAAATTTTCCGGCATTGTTCAGCTTACGCTTGATCTCCCACTTTGCATATTGTGTGATCGCCTGAGTGAGAAGCTCAGACAGGAGAGCTAAAATAGCACCTTCCACTTAAACACCCCCTATTGAAATATCCTGCCGAGGAAATCCACGACAAGCATTACAACCGCTCCGCCGATAAGCAGCAGCCAACCGTTAATAGTTAAATCACCAAACGTAACGGTAAAAGAATCAAAAGCAGCCTTACCCCAACCGAATATATTGCCGGCTATAACTGCTAAATCCATAATAATCATCACCTTCCCAGAAACCGCGCCAGAATCACAAGCGCGAAGCCTGCACAAAGCATAAAAACGATCGGTTCAGGGAGCCAGGAAAAGAAATTTTTCATGAATCCGCTGAAGCCCGTGGTTTGTTCCTGCATCCAACCGTAATAGTTATTCAAAGAAACGTCCTGATCAAATTCGACACCCTCAGGACTGGAAGAAACGTCACCTGAGCCGGACGAGCCAGAGCCACCGCCGTTAACATTTATATTTATGTCTATGGGTTTTGTGTCGATCTCGATCTTGCCGGATACGTCCACCTTACCGCCTACCGTAACATTTCCGCTGACCGTTCCGGATCCGGAGTCATCTTTTGTATCGCCCTTGCTGCCGTTCTCGGGCAGCGTGTAGTTATTTGTTATGTAGTAGTTGACCGTCCCATGATCCCCAGTATCGGGATTCGTGATGTCATAATCATATATAGTATCACCATTTATTGTTATGGTGTAATTGTCTGGAATCTTGTCATAATCAATTTGAGCCTGATTAGCAAAAAGCTGAAAAGACTCGTTTGACATAATGTAGCCCCAGTCATCGTTTTTGTTAGTGTCTGGTGTGAAAGTAGTACTTTGTAGCAAAGAATCAATAAATTTATATTTAACATATTTACCACCATAAAAATAACCATAATCAGTGGTTATATCAGGTTTCAAATATTTTTTATTAGAACCTGACATATAGTCTAGATATGTTGGATAAAGTATAACACGATATAAACGTAAATTTAAAAGTTCCCACGAAACATAAGGATATTTAACTATATCCCAAGGAGCAGAAAAGGAAGATATTAGCTTATTATCACTAAGATTATATATATCCAAACAAATATTTAAATTTCCCTCTTTAGAAGTACCTGAAGTATGAAAATAGGCATATCTATCCGGATATAAAGTCCCCTCGGACAAATCATCGTCCTGATAAAACGGAAGAACATAAACTCCGCCTGTCCAGTACTGCTTCTTGCCCCAGTCGTTATTAACATACACCGGAGGAGTCGGATTGAAGAAATAGAGATTGTTTTTTCCTACATCGCTTTCATTGCTCTGATAGCTGTAGATATACTGACTTGAATTAGGGTGCGGTTTGTAATATTCGCTCCAGTAATCATTAATCTGCTTAACAGTACTTACAGGAAGCTCCGGTTTTATTTCTGTAGCTTCTCCCCTGCGACGTCCTCCACCGCCTCCGGAACGATGTTCGCGGTTATCCTCATACTGTAATACACCGTCTTTAAGATAGTAATAAAGATCATCAACCGGAGAAATTGCAAGCGCTCCATCAGACATGGTTTTGAGCCATGAAATAGGAATATCTACAGCGCTGCCGAGAACGTCCCCGAAATCACTGGAAGAAAGAGACTTGAAGTAATCTATATAAGCATTTTTTAATGCTATAGCGTCCGCGCTAACGTCATCCCAGCTCGTAGCTGCTGCGAACGCAGGATAGGAAGCAGTCAAAAAAGAGATAACCATAATACAAGCAGCACAGATCAGAGCAACACATTCTTTAGGATCACGCTTGAAATACAAAAAAACGCGCTTTATAACATCTTTAAAATTCATATAATACCTCCTACGAAAAAAGCGGAGACAAGAAAGAAAAATCAAGCCTCCGCTATTCAACGTCTCCCGACGTAAGCCACGATCAGCGACCGCGCCCGAACGCATTAGTAACACGGCGCATATACCGGATACCAATGCCGATGAAGCCGATACCGAGGAAGATCAGGGTAAGCGGATTAGTTGTGCAAAATGAAATGACAGGTTTCAGAACGCCGTCAAAGAAGTTAGGAATGATAGAACCGATAGTCGAGAATATACCCGCAATATCAGAATTACCACCCCCACCGCCTCCGCTGCCTCCGGATCCGCCAGGCTGAACAACATCCATCCAGGGAGTAGGAACGTAAATCGAAGGATCGTTAACCGTCTGATCTACTGTTTTTTTTATTGATTCTCCGCTTGTACGGTCATCAAATACAAGGTTGTCATTAACAAGCCAATAATAAATATTGTCTATAGGCGTTATTGCGAATACACCTGCCTTAGTAGTACGCAGCCATGCAATAGGTATCTGCTTAGCGTCGCCGAGGATCTTTTCAATTCCGGCATCCGTGCATACATTAAACAGAAACTGCTTAAAAGTATCACGAAGAATAATAGCCTGCTCCCCTGCTTCCTCCCAGTCCTTAAAGTACGAATCAAGAAATTCATTACCTGTGCCTGATGAAGCTTCGTCGGTAGGCACAGAAGCGAACGCGCCAACGGAAACAACAAAACACGTCAGAACAGCAAGGAATAATGCAGCAATACGTTTAATCATTTGTTTCACCTCCAATCTGAAAAATAGCGGAGACCCTCATATAAAAGACCTCCGCTATAAATAACGTCTCCCGACGTAAAGACACGATCAGCGACCGCGCCCGAACGCATTAGTTACACGGCGCATATACCGGATACCAATGCCGATGAAACCGATACCGAGGAAAATCAGGGTAAGCGGATTAGTTGTAGCGAAGTTGATCACCGGAGTAAGCACGCTAGTGAAAAAGTTCGTTACAGTGGTTGAAATTGCCGTCCACATAGCTTCCATAGAATTCAACACCTCCATTTCGTCGAGAGTGATCTGACTACCTGCAGAAGCCTCTGAAAGAATAATTACAGGTAACATTACAACACCTCTTTCTGATCAACGGTTACGACCGCTGAAAACTGTAATGATCTTTCGAAGGAAAAAAGAAGCAACCAGGACGAGGAAAAGCCCTTCAACAAGCAGAGCAACCGGATTTTCTGAAGCAAACTGGATTGAATCCTCAAAGTACTGAGGAACGTAACCGATACCAGAAGCTATATCCTCCCACATCTGATTATAAGCCTGCTGCATTTCTTCCGGACTATTGAACCCGGCTTCGGCAGTCATCAGCTCACCTCTTTCGACCTACGATTACAGAAACGATCACTATTCCCAGGCAAAGAACGCCGAGGATTGCAACAATAATTTGCAATACATTCATGGCGTTATTCCTCTGCCATAGAAATGCCGACTACCTTGCCCTTAAGATTAGTCTCAAGCTCAACGTTATGCTGTACGTAAGGAGTTAGAGAAGCAACCGTAAAACCGACAGCGTTGCAAATTTCTCGGCTGATAAACTTTGAATCAGCTCTTAAACCAATAACGTTGAGGTCAGGATAATTGCACTGAAGAGCTATACCATCAATCACACCTTTGCCGTCCCTAGTAGGAAAGTTCATGTCCTGGATACCTACAAGAAATACTTTTGCCATTGTAAACCTACTTTCTGCCCCGTTCCGGGCGCTTATATAATCGGCGTTATTGCCGTAGCAGTCGTTTTTTTGTACTTTCTGCTAAAAAATAACGACTAGAAAACAGCAGCCAACATCAAAAATAACCGGCAATTTCAAGCTCTGGCTTTAGTTTCTTTTTCCTGTAGGAGAAACTTAGTTGGAAAAGGGATATAGCGCCCACTACGCTTCCGGATGGCAGTGGTTTTATTTTCACTCGCAACCACTAAACGAGCCATAGAGAGGGAGACTAGCAATCAAAATCGCAATAGGAAATCTTAAGCATTCTATCAGCGGGAATCAATTCATTGAAAGGATTATAAGAATCAATATGAAGACGATAGTAAAATACAAGATCTTCGACATACCTTTCAACAGAAGTAACCTCGGTATATAATCCCTCAAGCTCAAAAACTCCCAAATCATTAGATTTATAGATATAAACATTAAAGCCCATATCAATCACCTCTCAACAATCTGAACATCTTCGCAGCTTACGAGACCTTCAAGCTGCTGTTTAAGGATAGCGACAAGACGGATATCACGACTAGCACAAAGGTTGTTTTCTGTTTCGAGCTTTTCAAGGTATACATCAAGAGCATCAATGATCAGACCAATGTCAAAATCATCGAGAACGGGAGTAACACAAGGTTTCAAGACTTTTTCACCTCCACAAGCACAGAGGGACGATTTGAAATATATATGAAAAAAGTTCGGAGATCTTCAATTTTTCTAAGCTCAGCTTTTGAAAAATCATCATCGCTATTTTCATACTTCATTCGCAAAAGCCCTAAAACTTCTTTTATATCCTCTAGATCTTCACGCGTGAGTGTTATCTTCTCAATATGTTGCGACGAAGAAAGATCCCTTAAAAACCGAAAGAAAAAGAAGAATCCCAAAAAGAGAGATAAAACGAGAGTTAAAATGAAAAAAGTATTCTCATTCATTTCTGTTCCCCCTTTTCCGGATCCGTATGTCTTACAAACTTCAGGTCAGAACCAAACACACGCTTAACGCCGTTACTTGAAAGAACTCGGTTGAACAGAACAGAATACAGCTCATTTACTCCGCTGGCAGACATACACCGTTCAACGACAATTCCGACACCATAAGAAGGGTGCTCTACTATATCAGCAATGTTAAATTTCATTTATGTACACCTCCATCAAAAAGGATAATCAGGATTGTTTTGACGGAGAAACGGAAGAAAAGCGGTTAGATCAGCAACTTCGCGAAGCAGATCTTCACGCTTATTTGTAAGGAAGCTTTCAAGAGTAGAAAAACCTACAGGATCGAATATAAAATAAAGACTTTCGCCGAATTCGATAAGAACGAGGAATTTGCATTCTTTACGGCATTCCATAAGATAGAACGCTTCATAGAAATATTCTTTGAAATGTTCTTCAAGAGACCAAACATGAAAGTAACCCCGATCAAGATACTCTTTGCTGTCGAGGTAATCATTAAACCAGTAGTCACAGCATTCCCGGTCAAATTCACTAAGAGGAAGATTAAACAAATCGTCGACCGTCTTTACTTTGTCAGAGATTTTTTCAAGGATATCGGCTTTTTTGTACAGTTTAAACATGTTTCTTTTTCCTTTCTTAATTACCCTGTTCTGGGTGGGATTCAGCCTATCCGGCTACTTTATCATTAAACATTCATCAGATGAACATTTATTGAACATACTAAAAGAAAAATCTATCCCGGAAATGTGCTATAATAGTAATAACCACAAAACCAAATAACACATGAACAGAGGGGCTAACCATGCTCAAAGGTAAGGAGAATGGAAAATGCTCAAAGGAGGTGAAAACATGCTTAAAACAAAAATTGCCCTAGCACTAATCGAATTTGGCTTGTTAGCGTATCTGTATGCTTTCGGTTTCGTTTGGAACTGCATTGAAAACCATAATTACATACTCTTAGCTTTACCGATATTTATTGCTGTTGCAATATATCTCGGTATTTCTTGGCTGATATCTTTCGTTAAACGAAAAATCAGATAACCTTCTTTGTTTCTCCTGCCCTGCCTCCCGGCGGGGCTTTTTCCTTTTCCGGGATAAATCTTTAAAACACGTAATCGTGTTTTAAAGACATTATAACACGTTATCGTGTTCTTGTCAACACGTTTTCGTGTAATTGTGTTTACAAGATATAAAAAAAGATATAGAATTAACTTGAGGTGATACAAGGAATGTCAAAAAACCGTATCAAAGAGCTGCGAGAGGCTCGACACCTAACCCAAAAAGAAGCAGCAGAAGCTTTAGGTTATCATACAACCACATACGCAAGATGGGAACAAGAAGTACATCAAATAAAGCTGATTGATGCTATTAATATAGCAAAATTCTATAACGTAAGTATAGATTATATTGCTGAATTAACAGACAATCCCTCACCACAAAATCAAGTCGAAAACAATATAACAATAAATCAAGAAAAATAATAAAGCAATAGTAAACATAGAAAGGAAATAAAGCATGTATTTAAGACTGACTAAAGAAGAATATATTTTGTTAATAAGACTTATCGTAGAAGGACAAAATGAAATAATCATAAAAAAGGCATATGGAATGAAGGCACCAAATGAATATACTATTGACAATTACATGAATTTATGGAAAAAAATAATAACATTTGGTGAGGAGCAGAAATTAAACGAAGAGGAAATAAGTAAAGCACTTAACAATGACGATTTTGAAAAATTAGAAGAAAAAGTAAGAAGTACGAAGTTAGAAAAAGGAACATTTAGTATTTTATTAATTAATGAGTTAATGCAAAATCAGTTTGGAAAAATTATGATTGAAAATATAGTAAACGAGTTGTAATGGAAAGCCCGTATTACCAACGCGGGCTTTCGGAAATTCTCCAGGAATCCGAAAAAAGCCCCCTCCGCGCGCTGAAGCGCTGGCGGAGGGGGCAATTTTATCAAACACGAATAGCCCGGCTTTATGTCGGGCTTTTTTTATGCAGGATCTGCCCGATGGCGCGGGAGATCGGTATTATTTTGACACACGCGTAACACGCGTGTGTTTACTGCTATTAGAAGGAAGTTTCACTAGATGAGCGGAAAGCGGGGCTGATCTGGGCATGATCAAGATACCGCTGCCGTGCCTCCTCGCGCTGCTCTGGCGTGGGAGCCTGTTTATACTCGCTGAACAGCTTGCGTGCTATCAGCTTATCGACCTTATCGGACAATGCTGCGTTTATGCTCTCCTGCAGGTGAACGTCTGAGCAGTCGTCCCCGAAGAACCGAAGCAGATCAAGGAACAGATCTTCGTCTATCTGGACTTGAGGTTTTTTATTCACAAAATCACCTCCTTCCAGATTTAGGGAGTGGATTGAATTCAGTTTCTCTTTTACGCAATAGACTGTATTTTTATGTAACTCTTCCCTCGTTACATTATACCACACTCCACCGAAGATTTCAAGATTAATCCCGTTTACCTCCGTGAGTGTTCCGCCTGAGTGCCGCTGTCCTTAAAAATCGCCTGCCTGCAGTATGTAATATTTGTGCTTCCATCTGGATAGACCTTAATTTTCGTGTTATGAAAGACCTGATTTTCTGACAAGGATAGATTATTTATAGGCATTTAATCATTTTCCTTATCTATTTATTTTTTATTTGCGCTGTCGCGCAATTCTTACTGAGCACATTTCATGGCTAATATCAAGTATAAGGAAGCGACCGTTTTTTTCGGTGCCCTCGTCGCGCTGGCGCGCTCCGAGGAGCGCCGAAAAAAAGCGGGTCACTTCCTATTTTTCTTTTGATTATCAGTCACAATTATTGGTGATGGGTCATTGTCTGATGTATATTGCTCAGATCTGGGCTTGAAACCCTTCATTGAAAGACGTTTGATCTTAGCGAATGTATCGAAGCAGTCACGCAGTTCATCATCATGAACGAAGAAGTATGTTTTAATGCCTCTCAGCTTGATTATTTCGCCGGTGTCCGTTATTCGGGGCTTGTATACCCTGCATATAGTCAAACACCCTGCAAGCGTTATCGGCTTTATTATATAGCCTGTCTGCTGCCGGATCGCTTTACTTATTCTATCGAACCTCTGAGCAGTTCCAATTATTAAGCTGAATTGCTTCCGCTGCTGAGACACCTCAGACAGCATTTCAGGGGGGAAGTACTGACTTTCAGAACTGTTAAACCAAGAGTGTATTTCATCGAGGAACTTTATACAGCCCAATGTACTATTGTTGCAGAATATAATATCGTCAGGGCTTGTAATTTCGCCGTCTGCGAACGATAGAGGAGTATTAGAGAGTATCTTCACATGAGGATATTTATCCTTCATACAGCGCAGAAGGTGAGCCGCGCAGGTCGTTTTTCCCGCGCCCTGCTCGCCTACTATCATCACTATACCGGAATGCGGAAAGCTGTCCGGATCCTTATGGAGCATATCCAGAACTACACGTTTTGGAAAGTCCTTAAACAGCCTCACAAAAATATTACGCCGCCTTACAGTCGGGGTATATTTGCGCTGCTTGAAGCGCAATCCCTTATGTCTGTAATATATCAAGTGAATAAGGCCGCTTATCACGAAAGGCAATGCTACAGCACTGCCGATAATAAGAACCCATTTGAGAAGGCCTACAATGAAATGCAGCGCCACCATAAACAAGTTACTAAGCATATTTATTAACCTCCAATAAACGGAATGAAAGATTTAATACGCAGAATAATAGCCAGAATCAGCCGGAACGCCCATAAAGAGAGCGTAGCCCAGAGAAGCGGAAACAGGGAGCCAAACGGAATAAGACAGCCGAGACCAGTAAAGATATTAACCAGGACAGATTTAATATACTGCCACTGTTCCATAAAGGAAGTATCCACATTCGGAAGCAGATTCAAGAAAAATTCCGCAGACTTAATTATATTTCCGTAGAGTGCCTCTAAAATCATTTAATCACCGCCCTTCTCCTTCTTCGGAGGATTAACAGTAGAATATACTCCAGTACCCATATCAATAACGCCGCCGATCAGAGTAGGAAGATATTTCATAAGGTTGACGAAGTACACCGCATATATAAACACGCAGACTATAAGACGGACGTATGAAAGAGGCTCCGCATACATACTGAAGTCAAGTATAGTCAACTCCATTTCCTTCCCGAAAAACGAAAGATCTATAGTCCACTTTGGATATATTATAGACTCCTCGCGAACAGAGCCGGAGGATCCGGAAGCTTCGGCGGTTCCACCTGAATCAGGTTCAGAGCCAGGAGACGAATACGAGGGCTTTATATCACCTGCATACACAAAGTTATTATCAACGATATCTACAAACAAGCTCTTGAATATATCGCCGAAATCATTCACGAAAGGGAGTTTTTTATTGAAAGTGTCCTGAAGCTCGGAGTTATAATTGTTTATAACATCAACATCAGCAACAAACACGTTTGTTATAGCCGTCTCAATAGACGTGGTTATATTCGTAATAAAGTCAGGAAAATCAATATTCCAAACGTTATTTGTAGTATCTCCGCCAGAGCCTCCGCCGGAATCGTCACCCAAAATGTAATTGTTAGTAATGTAGTTGTTTATAGTAGCTGATTTACCGTTTGTAGGGTCGGTTATAGGGTAGTTGTATATATTATCACCGTTAATTGTGATGGTGTAATTATCGGGTATTTTATTGTAGTCAATGCTCGTCTGAGTACCGTAAAGCTGAAACGGCTCAGAAGAACATATAAAGCCCCAATCATCATTTTTATTTGTATCTGGAGTAAAGCTAACATTACCCCATAATGTTTTAATAGGGACATCATTTTGCGAAAAGTCAAAAGAGACCATATTAGATATAGCAGCAACTGCCCAGTTTATTATCCTACTCGAATTAATACTATTGACATAGTCGACATAATCACTATAGGAGCGAACAAGAGCATTACCAGTATCAGAAAAGTTGTAGACAATAAATTTCTGAGTTTTGGTATTCCAGGACCAAGAATTCTTTATAGCTTTATTACCTAAGAAAACACTATCCCCAGTAGAGAGCACTAAAACCTCATAATCCAAATACAAATTTCCATCTTCATCTCGATGAGATGAAAAATGACCGTAGTTCTTTCCATAAAAAGTACTACTACCATCATCATCTTTAAGGAAGGGTAAAACATAAATGCCAGACCATTGTTTACCCCCCCACCCACTGCCATCATCTAGATAAACAGGAACATCAGTACTAAGACAATAAGGAGCAGCAGAAGTACAACCGCGCGTCTGGTAGCTCCAGACAAATTGCTGCGCGTTCTCGTGGGGTTTGTAGTAGTCGCTCCAGTAGTCTTTTACCTTCTTAGCATATTCTGCGGTGATATCTGGCTGAATCTCTTTTGCTTCTCCCCTGCGGCGACCGCCGCCACCGCCTGAACGGTGCTCACGATTATCATCATACTGTAAAACACCATTATAGAGGTAGTAATATAAATCATCAACCGGAGATATAGCAAGTGCACCATCGGACAAAGTTTTAAGCCAAGAAATAGGAATATCAACGCCCTTGCCAATAACCTCGCCGATATCTCCAGAACCAAAGGATTTGACATATTCAACATAAGCATTCTTCAAGGCAATAGCGTCCGCGCCTACATCGTCCCAGCTGGTAAAGCTTGCAGCCGAAGCAATAAGCGAAACACTATAAGCAGTCCCGAAGAACGACAGAACAGCCGCAAGCACAAAACTAAATATTCGGATCTGTAAAGTTTTACTCATTTATATTATACCTCCAAAAAAATTAAGCTCCCATCCGCCTATAGATGGGAGCTTGCAGGCGGCTAGAGATCAGACACCGCGAATAAAGGACAGGATAAACGAGATACCCTTGCGGAAAGCTATGCAGCTAACCGCGACCGGAAGCATGACCGGAAGCAGGGCAACCATCTCATTCAGCACAGACGTAAAATCAACGGCTGATACGTCGATCATAGTCTTTGCGGCGACAGCTCCAGCATCAGAGAGAAGAAGCATATTTCCCATATGTATTAACCTCCTTAGAATTTAGTTGTATCGTTGAAAACTCTGCCTAGGAAAGAGATCAACCATCTGAATAATGTGACCGCGATAAACGAACCGAGGATAAGCCAGGACACTTTGAAGAACTCCGGAAGATAGGTCTGAAGATATTCAGTCCGAGTGCTTTCAAGCTCGTGAATACTCTGAAGAAGCTCCGTCTGATACTGTACTTCGCTCCTGATATCTTCCAGAATATCCGAGTAATCCGGCTCGCCGTAGGCATCAAACGTCTGTGTCGTTTCCTCCGTCATCGTTTACCACCTCCGCCGCTTTCTCAAGCTCAGCGACTTTATTTGAAAGCTTTTTCATCTTCGAATCAGTGATACACGTAGAAATAAACGCGATCACAGCGATGATCACGCCGGATAAGCCCCAATCAATCATTTCTTACCCTCCTTTTTCGCAGGCTCGGCGGTTTCGGCTAACTGCTTCTCAAGCTCACCCAGAGGACTGGCAGGAGCACCGCCGTGTTCGTAATCGGTAATACCCTCGTCAGCAGACAGAGCCGGAGCAGAACCGGAATTATCTGCGTAAGGGTCATCAGGACCGTAGAACATGATTCTTGATACATTGTTTTTATCGTCATAGAACACATCGGCGTACCAGTTGCGACGGTCATTCAGCCACTTCATAGTTATCATCTCGCCGAATATCCGCAGAATGTCCTCGCGAGTGTTCTTGACTTTTACAACCGGCTTTTTCGGATTCGAGATAACGAAGCCAACCGTCGCAGGCTTTGCAAAGGTCATTAACAGATTGTTGTAATTGATGAGCTTTCCGGTTTTCTCATCGGTGAAACTTCCGGCGCGTACCTCTGCGCCAACAAATACTTCAGGCATTTTTAAATCCTCCTTAAATTATTTTTTTAATGCCAAGGTAACTTATCGCCCTTCAGGGCTGGAGGCGGTTTTATTTATACTCGCAACCGCTAAACGAGATAAGGGGGGAATAAGAGAGATGGAATATATCAACAATCCGAACCAGGTTCGGAACTGGACTTCAATGCTTTAATTTCGGCTTTAAGCTTTCGATTTTCAGAACGAAGCTTTTTAACCTGCTGCTTGAATTCGTCAATATCCTGCAAGGCTTTATCACGTTCGGCGGTCATGTTAACCAACTTGCAATTAATCTGATGATTTGAAGCCCGTTCAGATTCAAATTTTTTCCGATAATCAGAAATCTCTGCATTAAGAACAGACACAGTATAATCAAAATAACCATCATTTCCCGGAGCAGGAACAGCCGGAGAAGGTTGAGAAGAAATAGGATCAGCAGGCACTACAATTTCAGCCGGAGCAGATTCAGAAGATTCTGCCGAATTGTTTTCCAAACGTTTGGAATCCGTTTTCAATCGCTTTATTTCCCTGGCGCTCATTTCCGGCGTTGCCTGCTCGCGCTGCTTATCTGAAAGCGATAACATAGCGACTAACTGCGAATAACTCCACTGCCTGACCGCATTAAAGAAATCGTTAAACTTTACATACTGCAATTTTGGCTTTGATTTTACCATACCAACATTATCGGCAAACTGCTCAACGATGTTGATAAAATTGTAGGTCGTTGACTTCTTGAAACCGAAATTCGCCTGACAGCAATCAACTATGTTTTCGAAGTGCTTTTTGTAGTAGCCGAAATAGTTCAGTTCATAGACGTAATACGCGATATGCAACCAGTTATCGGCAGCACGTTCAACCTCTTTGCGAATCTTGTCAATGTAGCTGATGAACATTTTTTCATCAGTTTCAGGATTTATTATCTCCGTTGTCATTGTTTCATCTCCTCCACAGATGATATTTATTTCACCGTCTGCCGGAGCAGGCGGGGATTTTCGTGTAGCCCAGCTTTAGCGGCTGTATTTACAAGGTTGTTACGGTTCAGAGTGGAGGTCTTTACCTACCTCGCTTTGCTGGGCTACGCAATCAACCTATTTCCCGGCTTAGCACCCGCAACTACTGCGAGTTTCAGCATTTCCGGTTTCATGGTATTTTCTCTAAACGGTCACGGCATGTACATTATGCTGTCACCGCTTATTGACATTTGAAACCCGACCGTGTGGTATAATTATGTTGACACAAAAAACTACATCACAGAAAGGAGCTATTTAAATACACAACACCAGAAAGGAGGTGTTTAAATGCACTCAATAGAAAGGAGGTGTTTAAATGCACAAAATCATTGATTTCGCTACGTCCCTTTTCAAAGACATAGTTTTTATTTCAATTTGCATGATTGCATTGTATCTGCTTTTCATGCACTGATTTCTTCAAGCTCTCGCAGTTCTGCGGGAGCTTCCCTTTTTCGGTCGGGTATGTGCTTTTTTAGCACAATCACATTATAACATATAATGTGCCAAAATGGAACTGGTAAATGTGCCAAAAAAGAACACACCTTTTTATTGAATGTGTTAAAATAGAACATAGGAGGATAAATAAATGTTTAAAGAAAACTTTATGATTAATATTAAACGTGCAAGAGAAAGTGCTAAAATGACACAACAGCAAGTCGCAGATATTTTAAATACATCAAGAACAAACATAACAAAATATGAAACAGGTACACTAGAACCAAACATAGAAACAATAGGGTTGTTAGCTGAACTCTATAACGTTAGTACTGATTGGTTGCTAGGAATCAAAAAAACAAACTAAGGTGAATACAGTGACAGTAAAAATATATGGAAAAGAAGATTATATAGGAATATGGACATATGAAGGTTTTAAAGAACGGCACCAAGCCAAAGTAATAGATTTTTCGACTAATGGTGACTTAATTAACTATGTAATCTATGAGTTGGAAGATTTAGATATTGAATACACAAAAGAACGTGGTTTTGCATATGAAATTCTAAAAAAATAAGGCACTGCCGAAGCTCGGTAGTGCCTTATACTATTCAACGAAACTTTACGGCTGTTGTTTCAGCCGGTCATCTCTCCCCTGTTGCCCCCTCTCATCTTGAAAGGGGGCATTTATTTTTCTTGTATCTTCGCCCTTATCCCTTTTCTGAGCGCGTGCCGAATAATCCGCCTTTTTAACTTCCAGACCGTCCCGCATTTATTCCACGGTCCCCCTTGACAGCGAGCGCTCGTAGTGTTTCCTACAAAATCGCCATGGGATCCCGAACCCATGACGATTTTGTAGAACACTACGGCTTGAAACCCTGCGCTAGCGCTGTCTATGGGGGTGGCGGAAATGCGGACGGCTGGCGGTCTGTTGTCTTTTTGCCGCCTCCCCTTGCGCGCAGGGTAGCACAGGTTTTCATCGCTGTCAAGGGGGCTTTCGCGGCATAAAAGCGGGACGGGCTTTACTTGATGTCCTTTTATCAGATTGTTTACTCCGAAGTCTGGCAGCTCGGCGGATTATTCGGCAGGATTTATTGCTTGAAGTCAGCGGGATCAGGGCGAAGATCTTCGGTTTTTCTGCTTTCCACACTAATAGAGTTTCGTAGAGTTTTCCAAACGTTTGGAATAAAAGAAGTGGCAGAACGTTTCCAATCTACCACTATATCATTATCTTTTACTATAATGCCCTTTGCATGCGATTATCTCGACACTTTCAGAAGTACACCGAAAAATCAGTCTATTGCAATCATCTATACGAACACTCCACCAACCTTGCAAATTCCCCTTTAAAGGTTCAGGCTTACCAATGCAATGATATCCGTTACGTTCGATATCCTCAATAAGCTGATTTATTCTCTTTAGTGTTTTCTTATCTTCACTTTGCCAAGATTTATATTCGTCCCATGCCTCGGACTGCCAAACTATATTCATTTACTTATCTCCTAACAGCTTATGAGCAACACCCTTTCCATTATCGAGATCATCAGCACGCCGCCGAAGTTCCACGGACTCGGAAGAGGTCAAACCATTTTCATCATACAATGATACCGAAAACGGTATACCACCTTCACGAACGGACTTAGTAAGAAACATCGTAATTGCAGTGCTCATATCAATACCAAGTTCCTCAAACAAATTCCTGGACTTTTCCTTTAATTCATCATTGACCCTAATTGAAATAGTAGCCATATTATCACCCCCACTATTATTATATCATTATTGTGCTACAATGTCAATACATTTGCGTGAATTTAATAGATTAATATTAAATATAGTATAAAATCTTGCACAAGAAAAATACCCGGCTCATCGTGAAGATATCACAAAAACCCGGGTTATCAATTTTCTCTTTTACGCAATAGGCTGTATTTTTATGTAACTCTTCCCTCGTTACATTATATCACACATCTGACTGAGTTTCAAGACGTCTGGTACAATAGTAACAATATGCACATTGAAAAGAATATTCGCAAGCTTCACAATCTCCATCACATTCAATATCTGCATTGCAATCAAATTCATATCTACAGTCTGAACAGTCGTGATAATAATCCATCATTTAAATCACCTCCATTAATCCCGTTTACCTCCGTGAGTGTTCCGCCTGATGTACTGTTGAACCGTCTCCAGGTTCTCACCGTGCCGGATCTCCCGGACGAGCCGCCGGAACATGTTCGGCAGCCACTTAACCACAAGATCGCAGCACTCTATATAATGCGCGCACACCTCGCAGCCGTCAAACTTCGGACAGCCTGCACAAGGCGGACGAGGATAAACCGGACTCTTCGCCGGGCAGTTCTCCCGGTATCTACATTCCCAATAATCACACGTCACTACATAACACCCCTTGATGATCAACCCGCTTCGGCTTCCGAACGATCATATAATACTGTTGATAATAGTCAAAATGCTGATGGCTTATGTTCTCCCTCAGTTCCTCAGAGCTGAGATCGGAAGTATAATCAAAGCGTTTAAATCCGGTCTGTTCCTCATAGTAGCGCTTACCGTCCCGGAGGTTCTGCTGTAGTTCCTCTTTAACCATAACGCGCCCCTTTGAGATCTCAGCATTAACAGACTTCTCAAGCCAATCTGCGAAATACTCCATACCCCAGGTATCAATAACCGTGTAGATACTGGAAAGCCACTGTTTCCGGAATCCTCGGGAGAACCTGACGAAAGCCGACTTTGCAAGCTTGACTTTGTGAAACTCGACCTTCTTTGTAGCGTCGTTCAGAAAAGCTTTCCACCAACGTTTTGTAGCACATCGGCTCACATTGTCGGAAGTCCTATCGACGAAGCGAACGAAATTTAGAGCGCTGCCGCACATGTACTCGCTGAATTGTTCATCGTCCTTACTGTCGATAAAAGCATTAAACACGCACATTGCATTGCTGTTCTTGAATTCAAACTCACAGCGCGTCCAGGCAGAACAGCCCTCCGGAAGCTCCTTACCTTTCTGAATCTGTTCGGTTTTCTTGTCGTAGAATCTACAGATTGTATCACTTTGACGTGATCCAAGCTGAACCGTAAGACCTTCAAGCTCATCACCGTTAACGCGCTTCCTGTTCTTCTTATAGCTAAACAGTCTGCGGAAATCGTCGCCTTGATCAGACCATACACGAGCCTTGCAGCACATTTCGCCATCACGGATAGCCCAGATCACACGCTTTAAAGAAATCTGTGTCTCTTCCCCGCTTTTGGTTATTCCGTCCATAGCGTAATCAAAACGAGTGACCGCGATCTGATAACCCCTGAAGCACAATGCCCGAAGCATTCCACACCAGCACTTGAAAGAGATCCCCAGATCGTCAAGATATCCATTAAAGTAGTCGAGACCCTGAGCTGAAAATTCAAGGCAAACGCCTTGAATTGAATAATGCTCCTCTGTCGGAACCTTTAAACTGATATTCTCATATGAAAAACGCCGATCATAATGAAGGCAGCGCCCACAATCAACCATCTTCTTTATAAGATCGCCAAGCAGAAGCGTGTTTTTGAGAGTACTCATGCAGTGTTCAAATGGTGTCTTGCCGTACTGATCGCGTTCATTCGGCAGCTCATGCTCCGGTTTCAAAGTTACCCGGAAGTAATCAAACCTCGCTCTAGTCATTATATTATCGCTCCTCATTTTTTTGAAAGTTAACTTTCAAATTATCTGTTGCGCAGATTATTGCGCAGTTTCTTTTCTGCTTTTTTGTCCATAGGTGCAGGCAGTCCCAAAGCTTCAAACTGTCTGTTGCGTTCTATGTCCTCATCGCTGATATATTCCATAGTCAGCAGCGTATTTACCATTTCCTGAGTATCGTAAAGATTCCGGAAGAAATCAGACTGTATCCAGACTTCGCCCGACAGAGGCGCAAGCGGTCTAATCGGCGACTGATAGAACAGATTGTATTCCTCAGCGTCATAGACCCAATTAGTGATCATACGCGAGAACGGATGAAATGGAAAAGCACTACACACCGTAACATCATTAGTGATCTCCCTAAGCTGCTTTTCTAGGGCAACACCGCACAAAGTCCACAAATTAGAAATTAAGCACGATTAGTAAACA
>ERZ837910.3214-NODE-3214-length-18235-cov-4.027778_pt1 | contig 18235 bp, 19 predicted proteins | sample MGYA00519940_ERZ837910 | MGnify/ENA primary metagenome ERZ837910 (study PRJEB31850, sample SAMEA3708825) | human gut metagenome | biome: human gut; feature: human-associated habitat; material: faeces | place: China | collected 2014 ... | reverse complement strand
TTACTTTATAGAAGCTATCCAAGCAATGTATAAAGGAAGCTATGAAGATTTAAAAAGATTAAAGAGAATGAAAAAGGAAAACTTTCTCTATGCAGCCATTATTACAGGAAGTATAGATCAAGTTGAAAACGTTCTAGAAGGAGATGAGATTGATATGTGCGAAGGAATGGAAAGAATGGCAGAAGGATTTAGAAAAGAAGGAGAAGTTCGTGGAGTGATTAGAGGTAGATCTGAAGGAAAATTGGAAGAAAAACAAAATACGTTGTTAACACTTTTAACATGTAAGTTGGGAAATCTATCAAAAGAAACAGAAAATACGATTAGAAGTAGTACAATGGAAAAACTCAATAAACTTACATTATCAATTTTTGATATCCAAAGTGAAGAGGATGCATTAAGAATTATTAATTAGTGTAAAAGCCATAACAGGATTTAGATAGATTCTTATTGCTTGTTATGTCTTTTATATTTTATTTTCGAAGATGATTGTTTATAAGGAAAGATATATTAGGAATAATTTTCTAACTTTTTGAGTAAAAGTTGGATTTTTTTTGAGAAATATTTTCTATTTTTGTAAGAGCTTTCTTTAGTGGGAAGGATTATGGTAAAATAATGATAAAGGTGGGATTGAAATGGATGATTATTTAAGAGAGATACAAACAGCCATATTTAGAAAGTGGATCAGTAATCAAAAAAGAGATTATTATCATCTTTATCCAAGTGAAACGGATCCGGATGCGATTATTATCGAAAATGAATACTGTTATAGTTATGTGACTTTTAATCCACAATGTATCATTGAATTATGTGTAATGAATAAAAGAACAGATGAAATGGCTTTTTATCTTCATTTTCAATTCAAAACATTGAACCATGCTATTTCTTTATTTGAAGAAATGGATCAATGTATTCAAAAAATGGTTAATCAACCAATATGTCGTCTTTTACTTTGTTGTAGTGGCGGGATGACAACAGCATTTTTTGCAGATAAAATCAAAAATGGCATAAAAGTTTTAAATTTAAATATGGAAGTAGCTGCTACTTCATATCAAAAAATATATAATGTTGCTCAAAATTATGATGTCATCTTACTCGCTCCTCAAGTTTCTTATGTTAAATTACAAGTGGAAAAAGTATTTAAAAATAAATTGGTTTTAAAGATACCTACACAAATTTTTGCTTCTTATAATGTAGGAGCTTTGATTACTTTTGTTGAAGAATCTTTGAAAAATAAGGAAAAGAAATACGATAGTACAGTAGAACCTCTTGCATCAATGATGGAAATAAAAACAAAGAAAAATATTTTAGCGGTTTCTATTAACGCTAATGGGGAAAATAGTCATATTTCTTATCGCTTATATAATAATCTACAAGAAATTGTATTAGATAGTAATATCATTAAAAGTAATATCAAATTACATGATGTTCTGGATGCTTTAGATACAGTTGTTTTACAAAATGAAATGATTGATGTGATTTCTATTGCTTTACCAGGAGTGATGGTTGAAGGAAACGTTTATTCGGGGATTATTGAGGGTGGAAATCATCAACTTAAGGAATTGTTGGAGAAGAGATATGAAAAGGAAATTTATTTGATCAATGATGTTAATGCTGCTGTTGTAGGATATTATGCTTCACAAAATCAATATAAATCTATTGCTTTTTTATTCCAACCTATTGGACGTATGGCTGGAAGTGGAATTATTGTCAATGGTCAACTAGTAAGAGGAATGGATCATCTTGCCGGAGAAGTAGCATTATTACCTTTAAATCTTTCAGAAGATTATTTAACACTTGCGAATACACCAGAAGGCACATTGGAACTTGTTAGTAAAAATATTATGAGTATTATAGCGATCGTGGCACCAGAAGCTATTGTTGTTTATAGTGATTTGATTTTAGATGGTCAAGATGTGAGTGATGAAATAAAAAAATCATTAAGCCAATATTCATTAAAAGTGTATCCAAAAATTATAAAGGTTGAAAATATTTTAGAATATATATTATTAGGTGCAATGATTTTAAGTGCAAAGGAGTGATTGGATGAAAATTATTTGGTATGGACATTCTTGTTTTGAAATAACGGGAAATGACGGAACAGTTATTTTTGATCCCTATCAAGAAGGTTCTGTTCCAGGGTTAAATAAACTTCATTTAAAAGGAAATTTAGTTTTATGTTCCCATGATCACGATGATCATAATGCTAGAGATTGTGTAGACGTATTACCTAAAGAAATAGTAGAAAAAATTGAAACGTATCATGATCATCATTTGGGTAGTCATCGTGGTAAAAATACGATTCATATTTTAACTTATGAAAATATGAAAGTCGTGCATATGGGAGATATTGGTTGTATGATTGATGATCTTTCAAAAATCAAAAATTGTGATGTTTTAATGATTCCTATTGGTGGTTATTATACAATAGATACTAAAGAAGCTTTAGAATATAACAATCAAATTCAACCACGTATTGTTATACCAATGCATTATCGTAGTGGAGATATGGGTTATGATGTTTTATCAACCAATGAAGAGTTTATAAAAAATAGAAAAGATATCTGTTATGTAAAAGATGTTATTGAAGTCGACCAAGAAACGCGAAAACAAACTGTTATATTTGAAAAACCAAGGAATTAATTTTCCTTGGTTTTCGTTACGATAAACAATAAAGCAAGACTGATAAGAATCATTACTAAAGCGATTATAAATGCATAAAGATAAGAGCCAAAGAAATCATAGATATAACCAACCATGGATAAAGAAATAGCAGCTCCTACATTAGAAGCAAAAGAAATTGTTGGAAAAGCTTTTGCATAATTTTCTGTTTTAAAGAAATATTTTGTAAGTAAAGGAACAGCGACGGCCCCTAATGAATAACAAGAACCAAACATAAAGGCCCCGATAATAAGTAGACTCATTGATTTTCCAATCATGAGTAAAATAATTCCTAAAATATTAACTCCAATCATCATAAGTGTTGCTTTCATTTCTCCAAAATGATCACTTAAACTACCAATAATCAATTTAGAAACAATATTTCCCATCATTCCAGCAGATAACAACACGGCACATGTTGTAAGTGGATACCCTAAAGATTCTCCATATCCTGGTAAATGTTGAGTTACACTTGTAATACAACTAATCAACATTCCAAAGATAAAGAAAGCAATAAATGAAACAGAGATAAAATGGAAAGAAGAAGTTGTTTGTTTTTGCATAGTTTCTTTTCTTTCTTGATAACCATAAGGAACAAGTCCTTCATCAAAGGCTGTCATTTTAAAAGGATAAATAAGAGCTGGTAGGCATAATAGTAAAATGACGACAGCTTTTAATAAATAGCCTATTTGCCAATTAAAAGAACTAATAATACTTGATAAAATAGGTGAACATATGGTTCCGCCTAAACCACTAAAACCAAAAGCAATACTTGTCGCAAGTCCATGTTTCTTTTCAAACCAACCATTAATAATGATTGTAATAGGTACGATGGAAAATAGACTTGTTGACATGCCTCGAACAGCTCCTAAAATATAAAATGTTAAAGCGTTTTTACCTAAAGCCATGGCAGCTGTTGATAGAACGGCAATCACAACACTTAAAGTTAAAACTTTTTTAAAAGCAAATTTTTCATAAATCTTTGGAACAAATAACGACATAATTGCTGTTGCAAGAGAAAATAATGTCATATGCATAGAAAATGTTCCTCTTAACATATGTAAACTCTTTGAAACAGGTGTATAGAAAACACCTGATGAATTAATAGAAATTCCAATAGATGAAGCGACTAAACCACAGCAACAAACTAATACCAACCAATGTTTTTTCATAAACATCTTCCTCCTTTTACTGGCTTTATTTTATAAATGTTTATTAATAATGTCTAATACTTATAATCAATCAAATATAATGCTTTATAAGCATTATAAATAAAATAAGTATATTTCTTTTAATTTAAAATAAAACGTATTAAAATAAATGCAGTAGGGGGATTTAAAGATGAGATTAGAAAAAGTACTCAAAGAAATGCAAAAAAGACAATTAACGCATTTAATTATTAGTGATCCATCATCTATTGATTATTTAATTAATTATAAAAATAATCCAGGTGAAAGAATGTATTTACTCCTTTTATCAAGTGATGGACATCATAAATTATTTATGAATAATTTATTTTATTTAGATCATGAAATTGATATTGAACAAGCTAAATTAGAAGTATACGAATTAAGAACAAATATTAATCGTTTAGGAAACGTTAATGTTGATGCAATTGAAGAATATCAAATAATCAGTGAGCGTTATGAGAACATGAATACTCAGCGTATAGATTTGATTCAAGCCCAAGATAGTATCCTTGAAGCGATTAAAGAGATGGATGAAATTATGGTTGAGCGTTTTTCAGAAACGTTTGAGAAAATCAACGAAGAGTTCAATCATGTCTTTAGGAGTTTATTTGGTGGAGGAAAGGCTAGAATAAAGTATACTGATCCTACAAATATTCTTGAAACTGGAATCGATATTGATGTTCAGCCCCCAGGTAAAGCAGTCCAGAATATTACATTATTTTCAGGTGGGGAAAAGGCCTTGATCGCTATTTCATGTTTATTTGCAATTTTACGGGTACGGCCAATTCCGATGTGTATCTTAGATGAGGTTGAAGCTGCATTAGATATTGCAAATGTTGAACGTTTTGCTAAATATTTAAGAGAATTTTCGGGAACGACGCAATTTATTGTGGTTACCCATCGTGAAGGAACAATGGAAGAATGTGACCTTCTTTATGGAGCAACAATGCAACAAAAGGGAGTTACAAAGTTAGTTAGTGTCAAATTAGAAGAAGCAATAGATTTAACAGATCAAAGTTAGGAGGAATCGTATGGGATTTTTTAGTCAAATAAAAGAAAAATTCGTTGGTAAATCTGCTAAACAAAACGAAAAATATGTAGCTGGATTAGATCGGTCTAATAGTACTTTTTCAGATCGAATCAATGAACTTGCAGCTCGCTTTAGAGAAATCAATGATGAGTATTTTGAAGAATTGGAAAATATTTTGATTATGTCCGATGTTGGAGTTTCGATGGTAATGAAGATAGTTGAAGAAATTAAAAACGAGGTACGTTTGCAAAATATTACTGACCCAAAAGAGATTAATGAGATCATCGTTGATAAAATGTTCGTTATTTATGCAAATGATAGTGTCATGACAACTAAGATTAACTATGCTGAGGAAGGATTAACAGTAATTTTAATGGTTGGAGTAAACGGGGCTGGTAAGACTACAACAATTGGGAAATTAGCTAATCGTATCGTTAATGATGAAGGTAAGAAAGTAATGGTTGCAGCTGGAGATACTTTTAGAGCCGGAGCGATTGATCAGTTAGCAGTTTGGGCACAGCGTGTTGGTGTCGATATTGTTAAAGGTAAAGAGGGCGGTGATCCTTCAGCAGTGGTATTTGATGCTTTAAAACAGGCAAAAGAAAAAAATGTTGATGTTTTAATTTGTGATACTGCTGGTCGTCTTCAAAATAAGGTCAACTTAATGAATGAATTAGAAAAAATGAATCGTATTATTAAACGCGAAGTACCTGATGCACCGCATGAAACACTGTTAGTTATTGATGCAACAACTGGTCAAAATGGTGTTTCACAAGCTGTGGAATTTTCTAAGATCACTGATGTCTCAGGGTTAGTTCTAACCAAAATGGATGGAACTGCTAAGGGGGGGATTGTTCTTTCTATCAAAGATCAATTGAATATACCTGTAAAATTCATTGGTCTAGGAGAAAGTGTTGATGATTTACAAGAATTTGATTTAGACCAGTATATATATGGGTTATGCAAAAACCTAGTTGAGGAATAGTATGGAATCAAGTTTAGAGAAAAAACAACGAGTTAATCTACTAATGGATTGTTATAGTGATTTGTTGACAGAAAAACAGCAAACATATTTAGAATATTACTATCAAGAAGATTACTCTTTATCGGAAATTGCACAAATTTTGGATGTTAGTCGTAATGCTGTATTTGATAATTTAAAAAAAGCAGTTCATAGTTTAGAAAATTATGAAGAAAAACTGCAGTTGTTAAAAAAACATCAAGAAAGGCTTGACTTGATCCAAAGAATTGAAGATGATATATCTAGTGAGCATAAAAGTCTAGAAGAATATTTAGAATTATTAAGGAAGATTTAGAAAGGGGTATTTATGGCATTTGATTCATTATCAGAACGTCTGCAAGGGACTTTAAAGAAAGTTTCTGGACAAGGGCGTTTGACTGAAAAAAATATGGAAGAAATGCTTAGCGAAATTCGCTTAGCATTATTAGAGGCAGATGTAAACTTTCAAGTTGTAAAAGAGTTTATTGCTGCAACAAAAGAAAAAGCGTTGGGACAAGATGTTTTAGGTTCATTAAAACCGGGACAGGTTGTTGTAAAAATCGTCCATGACGAACTAGTTTCGTTACTGGGAACAAGTGTTGCGGAAGTTGATTTTGATAAGAAGCCAACTGTTATTATGATGGTTGGACTTCAGGGTTCTGGGAAAACTACAACTTCTGGAAAAATCGCAAAATTAATTACCAAGAAATATGGTAAAAAACCATTGTTGGTTGCTGCAGATATTTATCGCCCAGCTGCTGTGGATCAGTTAAAAACATTAGGTGAACAATTGAATGTTCCTGTCTACGAAAAAGGGACATCACAATCTGCTGAATCAATCGTAGAAGAAGCGATGACATTTGCTCGTGACCATAATAATGACGTAATTATTATCGATACTGCGGGGCGTTTACATATTGACGAACCATTAATGAACGAGCTGGCTAATATTAAAAAGATCGCTCATCCAAGTGAAATTTTACTAGTTGTTGATGCTTTAACTGGACAAGATATTGTTAATGTTGCCAGTTCATTTAATGAACAGTTGAGCATTACTGGGGCTGTTTTAACTAAATTAGATGGTGACTCTCGTGGTGGGGGAGCTCTATCAATTCGTCATATTACAAATGTACCAATTAAATTCATTGGTACTGGTGAAAAATTAGATGCTATCGATTTATTCTATCCTGATCGTATGGCTGATCGTATTTTGGGAATGGGCGATGTTGTATCTCTAGTTGAAAAAGTACAAGATGTATATGATGAAAAAGATACAATGAAAGCCTATAAAAAGATGCAATCGGGACAATTTGGTCTTGATGACATGCTTTCTCAAATGCAGCAGTTAAGGAAATTGGGGCCACTATCAGGAATTATGAAAATGATTCCAGGAATGCCTAAGTTACCAAAAATGAATGATGAGGACTCTGAAAAGAAATTAAAAATGACTGAATCAATTATTTTTTCAATGACCAAAGAGGAACGTCGAGATCCAAGTATTATTACTTTATCTAGAAAAGAGAGAATTGCTAAAGGTTGTGGTAAAGATGTTGCAGCAGTTAACCGCTTGCTAAAACAATTTGAAGAATCTAAAAAAATGATGAAGATGTTAGGTAATGTTGATCCTAATACAGGTATGCCAATGCCAGGGGGACGTGCAAAGAACCCTAATATCGGTAATCCTAATCGTAAAAAAATCCGTCATAAAAAGAAGAAAAAATAGCCTGATAAATTCAGGCTTTTTATTACTAAAGGAGAATATGAATGACTCAAAATAAATATGATGATCCAGCCTTTTTTGAAAAATATAGTCAGATGTCGCGGAGTAAAAATGGATTAGAGGGTGCAGGAGAATGGCATGTATTACAACGAGTTTTACCTGATTTTACAAATAAAACAGTATTGGATTTAGGTTGTGGATATGGCTGGCACTCTATATATGCGATTGAACACGGTGCAAAAAAAGTTATCGCAAGCGATATTTCTAGCAAAATGATTGAAACAGCAAGAATCAAAAACAATGATCCGCGGATTAAATATGAATGCATTTCGTTTGAAGAAAGTAATTTTGGAGAAGCTGTATTTGATATTGTTATTTGCTCTTTAATGATTCACTATTTACCTTCCTACCAAGATTTTGTAAAAAAAGTAAATAAATGGTTAAAAACAGGTGGATATTTGGTGTTTAATGTTGAACATCCTGTATTTACTGCTAAAGGAGATCAAGACTGGTATTATAATGAAGCTGGTGAAATTGAGCATTTTCCTGTAGATAATTATTATCTTGAAGGAAAACGTGAGGCGGTGTTTTTAGGAGAAAAAGTAATTAAATATCATCGCACATTGACGACTTATTTAAATGAACTGTTAAATGGCGGATTTGAAATAATTCAAGTTAAAGAACCAACGGTAAGTTCAAATGCCCTTATTGCACATCCTGAGTTTAAGGATGAGTTACGCCGCCCGATGATGCTGATTGTTTCTGCTAGAAAAAAATAAACACTGTCAAGTAAAAAAGCTTGACACCTTATCTAGAGTATGATAAATTTAGTGAGTAAATTAATTAGGAGGATATGTATATGGCAGTAAAATTAAGATTATTAAGAATGGGTGCTAAGAAAGCTCCTTTCTATAGAATTGTAGCAGCAGATTCAAGAGCTCCAAGAGATGGACGTTTTATTGAACTATTAGGAACTTATGATCCACGCACTAACCCTGCAAAAGTTACAATTAAAGAAGAAGAAGTATTAAAATGGTTAAACAATGGAGCACAACCATCTGATACAGTTAAAAACTTACTATCTAAAGAAGGAATTATTAAAAAATTTGCTGATTCTAAATCAGGTAAATAATCATGGATTACGCAAAGATTCTTAAAGATATCGCGATTGAATTAGTTGAAGATAAAGACCATTTAGAAGTACGTGAAATGCCGTCGTTAGAAGAAGATGTAGTGGTACTACATGTTTATTCAGCTAAATCGGATATTGCGCGATTGATTGGTCGTAAAGGTATGATGGCTAATTCAATTAGACAGCTTATGTCTGTTGCTGGTCGCATGGCCAATAAAAAATTAGATATTAAGTTTGAATCGTATGAACAATAAAAGATGTGCTGAGCACATCTTTTATTATATGGAGGACTAATGGAAAAACTTAAAATTGGAAAAATAGTAGGAACACATGGCTTAAAGGGAGAACTAAAAATTAGATCAAATAGTGATTTTGCTGATAAAAGATTTAAAAAAGGAAACGAAATTATTATAAGTTATCAAAATCAAGATTTGGTCTATAAAATTATTACATCGCGGATACACAAAGGAAATTATTTAGTATCATTTAGGGATAATCAAGATATTAATTTGGTTGAAAAATATATTGGTTCTTTTGTTTATGGGTATAAAGATGATGAACTCTTAGATGCTGATGAATATTTTTATACAGACTTAATTGGAATGCAGGTTGTTTCTACAGAGGGAACAAAAATTGGTCCAGTTACTTCAATTTATGATAATACTCGTCATGATATTTTAAATATTGATCATAATGGTAAAAATGTTGCAATACCGTATGTTGATGCATTTATTAAAGATGTTGATGTAGAAAAGAAAATTATTGTAGTTATGCTAATAAAGGGGCTTATTGATGAAGATTGATATTTTAACATTGTTTCCAGAAATGTTTACAGGTTTTTTAAATACGTCGATCATCAAAAGAGCGATTGACAAAGGTTTAGTTACTATTGAATTACATGATTTTAGAGAGTTTTCTATTGATAAACATAAGCATGTCGATGATTATCCTTATGGCGGAGGACAAGGGATGGTTTTAATGTGTGCACCAATTGTTGAATGTCTCAAAACAATTGCAACTGATGATAGTTTTATTATCTTAATGTCACCTCAAGGCATTACTTTGAATCATGGTTGTGCTGTAGAATTGTCAGCTAAAAAACATTTAATTATCATTTGTGGTCATTATGAAGGTTTTGATGAACGAATCCGTGATTATGTTGATATGGAATTATCGATTGGTGATTATGTTTTAACTGGTGGTGAACTAGGAAGTATGGTTGTTAGTGATGCAGTGATACGCTTATTAGATGGAGCAATCAAAGAAGACAGTCATATGGATGATTCTTTTAGCCATGGACTGCTTGAGTATCCTCAGTATACTCGCCCACAATGCTATGATGGTAATGAAGTGCCTGAGGTACTAATGAGTGGGCATCATGAAAATATTCGCAAATGGCGCAAGTTCCAATCATTAAAAAAGACCTATTTGAAACGACCGGACTTATTGGAATCGTATCAATTTGATGCTGAAAGTATCGAAATGATGAAAAAAATAAAAGAAAATGATTGATTTTTATGATTGATTAGTCTATAATGTAACAGTCGCAAGACTGCAGATGTTCCGCTGGTTAATCGAATGAACGTTTAAGACAAAATTTTGATAAGGAGAAATAGTAATGAATTTACAATTAGTAGAACAAATCACTAAAAAACAAATGAGAAATGATATTCCTGAGTTCAAAGCAGGGGATACATTAAAAGTTTTCGTAAAAATTAAAGAAGGTGAAAAATTCCGTATTCAGTTATTTGAAGGAGTTTGTATCGCCAGAAAAGGTAGTGGAATTTCTGAATCTTTTACAGTAAGAAAAATCTCTTACCAAGTTGGAGTTGAAAGAACTTTCCCTGTCCACACTCCAATTATTGATCATATTGAAGTTGTTAAAGTTGGTAAAGTACGTCGTGCTAAACTTGGATACTTACGTGGATTATCTGGTAAAGCTGCTAGAATTAAAGAAATTAGAAAATAGAAATGGCTCGCCATTTCTTTTTTTTCTAATTTTTTGTATAATAGACATAATGTAGGAGGACTTTTTTATGTCAAAGAAAAAAGAAGTTATCAAGTTTTCACTACAACTATTGGCAATCGTTGCAGTTACAACTGTAACCTTTACTAAAATAATTATTCCGGTGAGGGTTGATGGTCAAAGTATGTATCCAACTCTTCATGATGAAGATATTGCAATAGTAAATGCGTTATCACTTGAGCGAAGTGATATAAAACGTTTTGATATAGTTGTATTGAAATGTGAAAAATTGGATAAGGATATTGTTAAACGGGTAATTGGGTTACCTGGTGATACTCTTGTTTATAGAGATGATAAACTATATATTAATGGAACATACTATGATGAAAAGTACTTGAATAAAGATTATATCGCAAAAGCTAAAATAAAATATCAAACGGAACTATTTACTAATGATTTTGAAATCACATTAAATGACGATGAGATCTTTGTATTAGGTGATAATCGGTTACAATCTGCTGATTCTAGAACTTTAGGTACATTTAAATATAGTGACATTATAGGCAAAAAAGGTTTAGTTATTTTCCCGTTAAAAAATATGAATTTAATTAAGTAGGAGGTTTAAAATGGTAAAACAGATTCAATGGTTTCCTGGACATATGGCTAAAGCTCGTCGGGAAATTAGTGAAAAAATGAAATTGATTGATATAGTGATAGAGCTTGTTGATGCTAGGGCTCCATTATCTTCAAAAAATCCAATGTTTAACGAAATTTGTAATAATAAGCCAAGGTTGATCGTAATGACGAAAAAAGATTTAGCGGATTCTAAGGCAACAAGTAAGTGGATTGAGTATTTTAAGGGAAAAGGTATTTATGCAATTTGTGTGAATTTAAAGAATTTTAATGAATATCAGTTGGTCATTGATGTATGCAAAGAAATATTGAAAGAAAAAATGGAACGTGAAGCTAAGCGGGGATTAAAACCACGGGCAATGCGAGCAATGGTTTTAGGAATTCCTAATGTTGGGAAGTCAACTTTTATAAATCGTTTAGCAAAAAGAAAAGCGACAGTAACTGGGAATCGACCTGGGGTTACTAAAGCTCAACAGATTATAAGAGTAGACAAAGATTTTGAATTATTCGATACGCCGGGAGTGTTATGGCCGAAATTTGATGATTTGAATGTTGCTCGAAACATTGCTTTGATCGGGTCAATCAAGCAAGATATCTTACCACTTGATGAATTGTTTATTTATGCTGTTAATTATTTAGAAACCCATTATGCAAACATTGTTTGTAATCGCTACAATATTATAATCGACTTAAATACCGATTGGGTAGAAAAAGCATATGATGATATTGCAAAAAATCGTAAAATCAAACCAGTGCGTGGCTATACTGACTATGATCGGGTTATGGAAGTGTTTTTTAATGATATTTTTGATGGTAATATGGGGAAAATAACTTGGGAGTTGCCAAATGGAACGCTATGAGTATGAAGAAAAGTATTATCAAGCTGGATATGACTATATCATTGGTTTAGATGAAGCTGGTCGTGGTCCGATGGCTGGAGAATTGGTTGTTGCTGGAGTGGTTTTTCCTAAAGGGTTTTATGATGAAAGAATTAATGATTCAAAGCAGTTAAGTGCTAAAAAACGAGAAGTATTGTACGATTTGATTATTGAAAATGCATTATATTATGATATTGAAATTATTAGTGTTGCAGATGTCGATCGTTTGAATGTGTACCAAGCAAGTAAACAGGGGATGGAAAAATGTTTAGAACTACTAAAAAAAGAGAAGATGTTTGCATTAACAGATGCAATGCCGATTGATTATCCTGACCATCTTTCAATCATTAAAGGTGATGCTAAAAGTATCTCGATTGCTGGTGCCAGTATATTGGCTAAAGTGACGCGTGATCGTTTGATGGAAGCTTATGCTTTGGAGTATCCTGAATATGGTTTTGAAAAGCATAAAGGATATGTTACGAAAGCACATAAAGAAGCTCTGGGAAAATATGGAGTTTGTCCAATTCATCGTAAATCTTTTGGACCGGTCCAAAAGATATTATCAAAACAGATGTCATTTGATTTTTAATGACATTTTTTTGATTTTTAAAAGTGATTTTAAGTTTAATGAAGTATATAATAATGAGGTGATAAAAATATGGAAGAAATCTTATTATATTTTTCATTAAAATATGCAGGTGATTTTGATTCGATTTTAAAAGCTTTAGAGTGTAAAGAAAAGATAGATGAAAAATTGAAAAAAGAATTGTTTAAAGATATTACAGCCAATTACACTACTTTGATCTCGCCAGATTATCCAACTGCTTTGAAAGAGATTGCCTGTCCGCCATTCGTTTTATTTTATTATGGTAACTTAGCTTTGGTTAAAAATAAATGTATTAGTGTAATTGGGAAGCGACATCCTAGTACATATGGCGTAGAATGCACAGCAGCACTAGCAGCACAGTTGGTTGAAGCAGGTTACACAATTATAAGCGGTATGGCAATGGGAATCGATACGATTGCACATCAAAGTACAATTACAGCTAATGGTCAAACAATAGCTGTTTTAGGAAGTGGTATTGATTATTGCTATCCACACAGAAATCAACAGCTGTATCAGGTTTTAAAAGATCATCATTTAGTTATCAGTGAGTATCCGGGAAAATTTATACCACAAAAAATAAATTTTCCAAGAAGAAATCGCATAATTTCAGGATTGAGTGAATCTATATTAGTAACTGAAGCAAATCAGCAAAGTGGTACGATGATCACAGTCGGGCACGGTCTAGAACAGGGAAAAGATATATATTGTGTTCCTAGCCGTATCAACGATGCTTTGGGTTGCAATTATTTAATTCAACAGGGTGCTAAATTAGTTATAAATGTGAGCGACATTCTTAATGGATAAAAACAGTTTTAAAAAATTTAGTTGACAAAACTTTAAAAAACACTAATAATTGTGTTAATCGCGTGGAGGAAATGAAATGAGCAAAAAATTAGTTATTGTCGAGTCGCCATCAAAATCCAAAACAATTGAAAAATATTTAGGGAGTGATTATGTAGTCACTTCGTCAAAAGGACATGTTCGGGATTTGGCAACTTCAGGAAAAGAAGGGTTAGGTGTTGATATTGAAAATCAATTCGAACCTAAATATGTTATAAATAAAGACAAAAAAGATGTTGTTAAGGAATTAAAACAACTTGTAAAAGAATCAGATGATGTTTATCTAGCAACTGACCCTGACCGCGAAGGAGAAGCAATTTCATGGCATTTAGCTCAAGTATTAAATGTCGATATGGATAAAGAAAATCGTGTTGTTTTCAATGAGGTTACAAAGGATGCAGTAGTTGATGCACTAAGTCATCCTCGTAAAATTGACCAAAATTTAGTTAAGTCTCAAGAAACAAGAAGGGTTTTAGATCGGATTATTGGATTCAAACTTTCAAAACTGCTACAAAAAAAGATCAAATCTAAAAGTGCAGGTCGTGTTCAGTCTGTTGCGTTAAGATTGATTGTTGAAAGAGAACGTGAGATTGAAGCTTTTGTTCCCGAAGAATATTGGAAAATAAAAGCAGAATTTGAGAAAGACAAAATTGAATTTAGTGGTGAACTAGCTAAATATAATAATAAGAAGATTGAGATAAAAAATGGTGAAGAAGCTACTGCAATTTATGAAGCTTTAAATAAAGAATTTGAAATCGCTAGTGTCAAAAAAACGACTAAACGGCGTGAATCAAAACCACCTTTTATTACTTCGACTTTACAACAAGAAGCATCTTCTAAATTAGGTTTTAAAGCGAGAAGAACAATGTCAATTGCTCAAAAGCTTTATGAAGGGATTACTTTAGAAAATGAGACAGTCGGATTAATTACTTATATGCGTACTGACTCAACTCGTTTATCAGATACCTTTGTCAGTGCAGCTCAAGATTATATTGGTGAAAAATATGGTAAAGAGTATATTGGAAAAGTAAAAGTAGGAAAGAAAAAAGAAAATGTTCAAGACGCTCACGAAGGGATTCGTCCTACGAGTGCATTAAGAACGCCGGAAAGTGTAAAAGAATATTTAAAGCCAGAAGAGTTAAAATTGTATTCATTAATTTACGCTCGAGCAATGGCTTCATTGATGGCTCCAGCAAAATTTGATGCAACTTCAGTATCATTGATGAATAATGGTTATGAGTTTAAGACTAGTGGTTCAGTAATCAAATTTGATGGGTACCTAAGAGTTTACGGCGATTATGAAAAACAAAGTAATGAAATTTTGCCGGAGCTTAAAGAAAAAGAAATGTTATTAAGTAAAAACATTGAAAAAACTCAACATTTTACTAAACCACCAGCTCGTTATAGTGAAGCAAAATTAATTAAAGAGATGGAGGAACTGGGAATTGGTCGTCCTAGTACTTATGCAATGATTATTGATACAATTCAAACTCGTCAATATGTTGAATTGGTTGATAAAGCTTTCAAACCGACAGAATCTGGAATCTTGACAAGTGATCGATTAACAGAATATTTTAATGATATTATCAATGTTGAATATACAGCGAAAATGGAACATGAGCTTGATGATATTGCTGAAGGGCAAGATGAATATGCTCACGCTTTACAAAAGTTCTTAGATTTATTTCAACCGTTGCTTGATAATGCATATGATAAAATGGAAGTGATTGCACCGAAGAAAACTGGAGAAAAATGTCCTGAATGTGGACATGATCTAGTTGAACGTAAAGGACGTTATGGAACTTTTGTTGCCTGCGAAAATTATCCAGAATGCAAATATGTAAAGAAAGACCCTGTAGAGATTGAATATACGGGTGAAGAATGTCCTAAGTGTGGAAGTAAGATGATTTTTAAAAATGGTCGTTTTGGACGTTTTGAAGCATGTTCAAATTATCCTGAGTGTAAGTATATTAAAAACAGCAAGAAAAAAGAACCTGTTATGACGGATGAAGAGTGTCCAAACTGCGGTTCTCCGATTGTAATCAAACAAGGACGTTGGGGTGAGTTCAAAGCTTGTTCAAATTACCCGAAATGTAAGACAATCATAAAGTAGAACGAAAGTTCTACTTTTGTTTTCAAAATAGAAATGATAAAATTAGAAAAGGTGATAAAATGGAAAAAATTGTAAATGTAATTGGAGCAGGTCTGGCTGGTGTGGAAGCCTGTCATCAATTAGTAAAAAGAGGATATAAAGTTCGACTGTATGAAATGCGTCCTAAAAAGATGACCCCAGCTCATCATAGCGGTAATTTTGCAGAACTGGTTTGCTCTAATTCACTTCGTGCTGATGGGACTGGAAATGCGGTCGGTGTTTTAAAGGCAGAGATGGAAATGATGGATAGTCTCATTATTAAATATGCTAGAAAACATCAAGTCCCAGCGGGAGGAGCACTTGCAGTTGACCGTAATAATTTTTCTCAAGCGATAACGGAGTACATTCAGAGTCATCCCTTGATTGAAGTAATTCATGAAGAGGCAAAAGAATTTCCTGCAGGTTACACAATTATCGCATCTGGTCCTTTGACAAGTGATGCTCTTGCAACAGCAATTAAAGAAAAGTTAGGGGAAGATTATTTTTATTTTTTTGATGCAGCAGCACCAATCATTGCAAAAGAAAGCATTAATTTTGCAATTGCGTATTATAAATCTCGCTACAATAAAGGGGATAATGAATATATTAATTGTCCTATGAATGAAGCACAATTCAATGCTTTTTATGATGCCCTAGTCAATGCGGAAGTTGTTAAACCTAAAGATTTTGAAGAAAAATTTTTTGAAGGCTGTATGCCTTTTGAAGAAATGGCTCGCCGTGGAAAACAAACGTTGTTATTTGGACCGATGAAACCAGTTGGACTTACTGCGCCGGATGGGACGCGCCCTTATGCTGTTGTGCAGTTAAGACAAGACAATGTCCAAGCAAGTTTATATAACATTGTTGGTTTTCAAACACATCTAACTTGGCCTGAACAAAAAAGAATTATTCAAATGATTCCAGGACTTGAAAATGCAAGTTTTGTTCGATATGGAGTAATGCATCGAAATAGTTTTATTTGTTCACCAAAACATCTATTAAAGACATACCAGTTAAAAAATTATTCTAATATATTTATGGCAGGTCAAATTACTGGAGTAGAAGGATATGTAGAATCTGCTCAAAGTGGTATGGCTGCCGGAATAAACATGGTCCGGTTATTAGAAGATAAAGAGCCTTTGATTTTTCCGGAGAATACTGTTATGGGAGCGTTGGCTAATTATATAACTAATGCCTCGAAAGAAGATTTTCAACCAATGAAAGCTAATTTTGGAATTTTGCCAGATTTTCCAATACGAATCAAGAAAAAAGAACGTAAAGCTGCTTATGCATCAAGAGCGTTGGAAACAATGAAGGGATTTGTTGATGAAAACAACCTTGGATAACTATTTCCGACAATATCTTGATTATTTACAATATCAGCGTCACTATGCTGATAAAACAATAGAATCGTATAAGCGTCAGATCGATCATTTCAAACAATTTCTTATTGAAGAATCTATTGATGATTATAATGATGTGAGTTATGCAATGCTACGTGGATATCTTACTAAGCTATATGAAAAAAATCTTTCTAAAACAACAATTAATCATAAACTCAGTGCGTTAAGAAGTTTTTTTAACTATTTATTAAAAGAAGAGTTAATAAATGATAATCCTTTTTTGCTGATTGAATCCCAAAAAGTTGCAAAGCGTAATCCGGATTTTCTTTTTCCTGAAGAAATCCTAGGACTATTAGATAGTATTGAAACAAAAGATGATCTGGGAATTCGTAATAAAGCGATGATGGAATTAATGTATGCATCAGGCTTGCGGTGTTCAGAGGTTGTAAATTTACAACTTTCAAATATAGATTTTAATCAAATGGTATTATTTATTCATGGAAAAGGGAATAAAGATCGTTATGTTCCATTTCATGATTATGCTGGAGAATGGTTGATTAAATACATACAAGAAGCTCGTGAAAATTTAATGATAAAAAATGAGGGGCATAATTTCGTCTTTGTTAATAAATTCGGTAATCCTCTAACTAACCGAGGAGTAGAAAACATAGTAGATCGAATAATGCGACTTTATGATTCAACCAAAAAAATTCATCCTCATACAATTCGACATTCCTTTGCTACACATTTATTAAATGCAGGAGCAGATATTAGAACTGTTCAGGAGTTGTTAGGTCATGAAAACTTATCAACCACTCAAATTTATACACATATTTCAAGAGATCATTTAAAAGAGGTATATTTAAAAGCACATCCACGAAATATTGAATAATTCAAGTTAAAATGATGAAAAATATGCTTGTATGATTGAAAAATCTATGATAAAATGTTTCAGGTATGAAAAATACACACATTATGAATTCATTTATCTAGTGCCGTAAGGTGATAAATGTTCGAAATAATGGAGGAAAAAACAAAAGGAGGAAGTTACAATGTCAGTAATTTCAATGAAAAAATTATTAGAAGTAGGTGTTCATTTCGGACATC
>ERZ837910.3198-NODE-3198-length-18337-cov-5.325621_pt1 | contig 18337 bp, 15 predicted proteins | sample MGYA00519940_ERZ837910 | MGnify/ENA primary metagenome ERZ837910 (study PRJEB31850, sample SAMEA3708825) | human gut metagenome | biome: human gut; feature: human-associated habitat; material: faeces | place: China | collected 2014 ... | reverse complement strand
GATGTAAGAGTTAAAGATTTAACTGAAGAAGAAGTTACAAAAATCAGAAAAGAAGTTGAAAAAATTAAAGTTGAAGGTGACTTACGTAGAGAAGTTCAATTAAACATCAAACGTTTAATGGAAATCGGAAGTTACAGAGGTATGCGTCACCGTAAAGGACTTCCTGTTCGTGGTCAAAAAACTAAAACTAATGCTAGAACTCGTAAGGGTAAAGCTAGACCAATCGCAGGAAAGAAAAAATAATAGGAGGTTGAAAGGAAATGGCTAGAGTAAAACAAACACGTGGTAAAAAACGTGTAAGAAAAAATATTGCAAAAGGTGTTGCACACGTTCATTCTACTTTCAATAATACTATTGTAACAATTACTGATGAACATGGTAACGTATTAACTTGGTCAAGTGCTGGAGCATTAGGTTTCAAAGGATCAAGAAAATCAACACCATTTGCTGCACAAATGGCATCAGAAGCTGCAGCTAAAGCTTCTATGGAACATGGAGTAAAAACTGTAGATGTAAATGTAAAAGGTCCAGGACCAGGACGTGAAGCAGCAGTTAGAGCTTTACAAGCTGCTGGATTAGAAGTTACTTCAATTAATGATGTAACACCAATTCCACATAACGGTTGTCGTCCACCAAAACGTCCTCGTGGATAGTATTATTGTAGTAAATTAGAATACAAAACATTCCTATAGAGGAGGGAACATATGCATAAATTCGAAAAAGCAAACTTTAATATAGATCATTATGACGAAACTGAAAATTATGGTAAGTTCGTTATTGAACCATTAGAAAGAGGATTCGGTATTACTTTAGGTAATGCCTTAAGAAGAGTTTTACTTTCTTCTTTACCTGGTTCTGCTGTTTATGCAATCAAAGTTCAAGGAGCAATCCATGAATTTTCCGCAATTGATGGTGTCGTTGAAGATGTCACAGCAATGATTTTAAATATTAAGAAATTAGTTTTTGATGTAGACAGTGAAGACACTGCTACAATGATTATTGATGTAAAAGGTCCTGCTACTGTAACTGGTGCTGATATTCAATGTCCAGCTGAAGTCAAAATGATTTCAAATGACATGGTAATTGCACATGTTGCAGAAGGTGGTCACTTATATATGGAATTATTTGCTAAAAAAGATCGTGGATATGTATCTGCTGATCAAAATAAAGTAAATATTAACACTCTTGGTGTTATTCCAACAGATTCAATCTTTTCACCAATTGAAAAAGTTGCTTACTCTGTAGAACCAACTCGTGTTGGAGAAAGTGCTAAGTATGATCAATTAGTATTAGAAGTTGAAACTAATGGTTCACTAAAACCATTTGAAGCTATTTCATTAGCAGCAAAAATTTTAGTTGAACATTTAAATATGTTTGTTGAATTAACTGATATAGCTATGAATATGGAAGTTATGTCTGAAACTCAAAGTGATACTACAAATAAAGTATTAGATATGACTATCGAAGAATTAGATTTATCTGTTCGTTCATATAACTGTTTAAAGAGAGCTGGTATTCAAACAGTTCAAGATCTTGCTTCTAAATCAGAAGATGACATGATTAAAGTAAGAAACTTAGGTAAAAAATCATTAAAAGAAGTTAAAGAAAAATTAATTGAATTAGGTTTAGGATTTAAACCTATCGATTAATTCAGAATACTCGAAAAGGAGCGTTAATCTCATGGCTAAAAATAGAAAATTAGGACGCACTTCAGATATTAGAAAATCTATGTTACGTAGTTTAGCTACTGAAGTTATTGTATACGGAAAAGTTGAAACAACTGTAACAAGAGCTAAAGAAGTTCGTAGTGTTGTTGATGAATTAATTACTTTAGGTAAACGTGGAGACTTACATGCAAGAAGACAAGCTGCTGCAGATATGCACAAAGTTGTTGATGAAGCAACTGGAAAAACAGCTGTTCAAATCTTATTTGATGACGTTGCACCTAAATTCAAAGATGTTAATGGTGGATATACTACTATCTTAAAAACATATAACCGTAAAGGTGATAATGCACCAATGGCAATCTTATCATTAACTAAATAATGATGTTGGACTGAAGAAATTCAGTCCTTTTTTATTTGACTTGTTTCTTTATAAATTATAGAATGAACTAAACACGTTCATGAGGAGAAGACAATGGAAGAAATAATTAAGGTAGAAAATTTATGTTTTGAATACGAACCTGGATTACAAACAATAAGCAATATTTCTTTTCAAATCCATAAAGGTGAATATGTAGCTATTTTAGGACATAATGGTAGTGGTAAAAGTACAATTGCTAAATTACTTATAGGATTATTAGAAAAAAAATCTGGTGAAATTTATATCGATGATTATCAATTAAATTTAGAAAATTTATATAAAATAAGAGAAAAAGTAGGAATTATTTTTCAAAATCCAGATAATCAATTTATTGGTGCTACTGTTAGAGATGATATAGCTTTTGGACTGGAAAATATTTGTGTACCAAGAGAACAAATGGATGAACTTATTAATAGGTATTCTAAAGTAGTTAGAATGGAGAATTTTTTGGACCATGAACCAACTAAATTGTCAGGTGGTCAAAAACAAAGAGTTGCGATTGCAGGTATTTTAGCGATGAGTCCATCTATCATTATTTTAGATGAAGCAACAAGTATGTTGGACCCACGAGGTAGAAAAGAAATAAATGAATTAGTAAGAGAGTTAAAGAAACAAAATAATATGACAATCATTTCAATAACGCATGATATTGAAGAAGCAAAAAATGCTGACCGAGTTATTCTTTTAAATAAAGGAGAGATTGTAGATTGCGACAAACCTCAAAAAATATTAACAAATGAAAAATTATTAAAAGAATTAAAATTAGATATTCCTTTTTCATTAAAAATTGCTAGAAAATTACAAAAAAAAGGTTATCAAATTAAAGATACATTAGATGTAGAAGAATTGGAGAAACAACTATGTCAATTACATGCAAAAGTTTAGATCATATATATGGATATAATACACCTTTTGAATATTATGCACTTAAAGATGTGAATTTAAAAATAGAAAAGGGTTCATTTACAGCTATCATTGGACAAACAGGTAGTGGAAAATCGACACTTATCCAACATATAAATGCTTTATTATTACCAACAAGTGGAGAAATAAAAATAGATGATTATATTATTTCACAAAATAATAAGCCTCAAAATTTAAAAAGTCTTAGAAAAAAATCAGGTCTTGTTTTTCAATTTCCAGAATATCAATTGTTTGAAGAAACAATCGAAAGAGATATTATGTTTGGTCCAATGAATTTTGGAATTGACGAAAATAGTGCTAAAGAAATAGCTAAAAAATCTCTTGAAATGGTAGGTTTAGATCAAACTTATTTAGAAAAGTCCCCATTTGATTTATCAGGTGGTCAAAAACGTAGGGTAGCGATTGCTGGAATACTTGCTATGAATCCAGATATTCTTGTTTTAGATGAACCAACAGCTGGATTAGATCCATCAGGGATTAAAGAAATGATGGATTTATTTAAAAAAATTCATGAAATGGGTAAAACAGTAGTTTTAGTAACTCATGATATGAACCATGTTTTAGAATATTGTGACAATGTTGTTGTAATGAATGACGGACAAGTTGAAAAAGCTGGGAAAGTAAAAGATATTTTTCTAGATAGTGATTATTTATTAAATTTAGGAATAGATTTACCTTTAATCACAAATCTTATTATTCAGTTAAATCTAAAAGGCTATCATATAGATACATCTATCAATGATATTGATGCTTTAGTTGAAGCGATTGGTGGTGAACTTCATGGATAATATGACTTTTGGTAAATATATACCGGGGAATTCAATAATTCATCGTTTAGATCCACGATTAAAAATATGTGCTGTTTTCATATTTTTAATTTCTGTTTTTTTTGATGCGGGATTTATAGGATACGGTATCTTAGCAATTTATGTTTTATTATGTTCGTTAGTTTCTAAAATTAAACTTTCTCATATTTTAAAAGCAATAAAACCGATGGTCTTTATGATGTTGTTTTTGATGATTTTTAATATATTTTTAATGAAAACAGGTGATGTTATAATAAAAATAGGAAGTATTAGTATTTACTCAGGTGCTTTATTACAAACTGCTTATATTTTTATAAGGCTTGTATTGATTATTACTTTAACAACATTAATGACTTCTACAACGAAGCCTTTAGAATTAACACTAGCTATTGAAAGTTTATTAAATCCATTAAAAAGATTTCGTTTTCCAGTGCATGAACTTGCTATGATGATTTCAATTGCATTAAGATTTATCCCTGATTTATTAGATGAAGCGAAAAGAATTATGAAAGCACAGGCTAGTAGAGGTGCGGATTTTAATGAGGGATCTTTCATGGAAAAAATAAAATCAATTATTTCATTAATTATTCCTTTATTTATTTCTGCCTTTCAAAGGGCAGAAGAACTTGCTAACGCTATGGAAAGTAGAAATTATAATCCAGAAGCAACACGTACAAAATACAAAGTTTTAACATGGACGCATTTAGATACGTTATCAATGTTAATAACATTAGGTGTATGTTGTGGTGTGATTATAATGAGTTTTATGTAATGAATAGAATAAAATGTATTGTAAGTTATGATGGTAGTAAATTTCACGGATTTCAAATTCAAAATCAATTTAGAACAGTTCAAGGTGAAATTCAAAAAGCTATAAAAAATATTTGTAAAGATGAAAATATTGTTATTCATGCAAGTGGTCGAACAGACGCTAAAGTTCATGGTAGAAGACAAGTCTTTCACTTTGATACTTTAAGGGAAATGCCTGAAAAACAATGGAAAAGGGCTATTAATCACTTTTTACCTAATGATATTTATATTATTGATAGTTTCTTAGTTGATGAAAATTTTCATAGTCGTTATTCTGCTACTAAGAAAGAATATCATTATATGTTAAGTATGAATGATTATTCTCCATTCGAAACAAATTATATTTATCAATATGGAAAAGAATTAGATATAGAAGCAATGAGGAATGCTGCAAAAATTTTTATTGGTGAACACGACTTTGCATCCTTTTGTGCTGTTGATCAATATGGCAATACAATTAGAATACTTTATCAAATTGAAATTGAAAATAATCAAGGTATTGTTACTTTTAAGTTTGTAGGTAATGGATTTAGAAGATATATGGTAAGACATTTAGTTGGTGGCTTGATTCAAGTAGGGGCGCACAGAATTACTAAAGAATTTTTAGAAGAGTTAATAGAAAGTAAAGGACAAAAAAAGTGTTTATTTAAAGCTAAACCACAAGGACTATATTTGCATGAAGTTTTTTATAAATAAAACAATATTTGCTATATTTCCCAGGAAATAGATTATAGTTCTTATAATCCGATATAATTAGAAACTTTTATAAAGATGATAACTAAAGGAAACTCATTGATTGATTTCCTTTTTTTGTTTTCATCAATAATCAAAAATGGTAAAATAAGAATATAAAGGAGAAAAAATGATGGCAAGAAAATGTATTGAAAAATATTTAGAAACCCATAAAAGCACATATATAGGAAGATACAGGTGTCATAGTGCAGTACAAACAAAAAAATTTGAACATAAATTTCATTATTATATTTTAGATATTCAATTTAAAGCAATCGATGTATTTGTTACTATAGATTATTCTGGAGATGAGATCGTACCAACATTTTCTGTTAATCTTCATGAACAAGAACAAGAATACATTATAAAAGATGCTTTAAATAAGATTCTTTATTTTAATCAATTTAAAACAATTTTACATTGTCATGTTTTTGAGCATTTTATTGAAACACATACAGTTGATACAATATTAGAACCTTTAGATTATCGAAATATTCTAGATTACTTAGAATATCATTCTGGTACAAACCAAGAAACTGTTGATGAATTTTATACATTTTTTAATCCATATTTAGATAGATTATTATATAATAAAAATTATAAAAAATTTATGGATTCAATAGCTCTTTTATTAGATAAAATTTTATATGAATATGAATGGGATGGAGTAAATGCAAAATATTTAGATACTGAATATCAATTTCATTTAGAATATTTTAAAGAGACCATAAAGAAAATGACAAATCATATAGATGGCTTTTTTAAATCAACTAAAGATGAATTATTAGAAATCTTTGAGCGCTTATGTCAAATGCCAAGATTTACACTTTCAATTATAAAAGAATTCGGAAACTTTATTTTATTGAATAAAGAAGTTGCTGAAAGATTATTTAATCATTTCGAAAGATTAAATCCAGATCAGTTAGAAAATAATATTGTTATTTCATATCTCAAATCACTTTATCAAAATAATCATGAACAATATATCGATGCATGTGAAGATATTCTACGTTTTGTAATGAATGATGTGTTGACTTTTGCTAATCATGATTTACAAAAAGAAATAGGAAATAGAATTTTAGAAATAGAAGGATATGATTTACTTATCGATTTATTTTCAAAAGATTATAATACATTCTTATTTGTATGTTTTCCAATTTCAACATTTCCACCAGAATATAAAGAAATTATGCGTTTAGAATTAGAAAAAGCAATTCGTTTCTATGCAGCAAGGATGAATCATGATGAATATCGTCTTACTTCATTTGAACAGGTAGCTAATATTAATAGATTATTAATGGAAGAATATAAGGAGGAATATTCAGATGGTAAAGAATAATAAAACAGCAATTAAAGGATTATTAGTTTTAGGAGGTGTTTCTACTGCAGCAGCATCTGTTTACACATTATCCAAAAAATATGCAAAAAAATTATTATACAGACATCATAAACAAGAAGATAGACCAAGTATTTTAGAAACAAAATTCAATAGTCAAAATATTTATATAAAAAATGATCAAGATATTCAATTAAGAGGAATTTTGATTCCTAAAGAAAACTCTCAAATGACAGTTTTAATTTCACATCCATTTGGTTTACAGGCAAAAGATATGCAATTATATGTTCCATATTTTGAAGACCATTTGCCAGAAGCACAAATCTTATTAATAGATGCTTGTGCACATGGACAAAGTGATGGTTATATTAGAGGATTTGGAATCAAGGATGTCAATGATTTAGTATGTTGGAATAAGTACCTATTAGAAACTTATGGGAAAGATCATAAAATATTAATGTATGGTAAAGAACAAGGAGCAAATACAATTTTAAATGCTTCAGGTAGACATGTTTTAAAAAATGTTGAAGCTATTATTTCAGATGGGGCTTATACGTCACCATATGATATTATTGGATATCGTTTAGAAGCAGATTATAAGATTTCAAAATATCCAGCAATTTCAATTATTGCACGTCATATAAAAAAAGCTGTGCATATTGATTTAAAAGAAAATACAACAAAATATGTTAGACACAATGATATACCTACATTGTATTTTCATGCAAAAGATGACGATTTTGTACCATTAAAGATGGTTTATCCGCTATATAATAAAAATAGAGGAGAAAAAGTATTGTTTGTCTTAAAAGATGAAAAATACTTATATGAACTTGTTGAAAACGATGACTTTAAACAAACATTAAGTCAGTTTATCAAAAAATATATGAAATAAGGAGAAAAAGAATGTATTTTAAAGAAACAAAAGGATTTCCTAAAGATTTTCTTTGGGGAAGTGCATCTGCTGCTTATCAAGTAGAAGGTGGCTGGGATGCAGATGGTAAAGGTGTTTCCAACTGGGACAAATTTGTAAGAATTCCAGGAAAGACTTTTAAAGCAACAACAGGTGATAAGGCCGTTGATCATTATCATCGTTACAAAGAAGATGTCAAGTTGATGGCAGAAATGGGATTGAAAACATATCGTTTTTCAATTGCTTGGACACGTATTTATCCAAATGGAAATGGTGAAGTCAATGAAAAAGGTTTAGAATTTTACGATAATCTTATCAATGAATTATTAAAATATGGAATTGAACCTATGGTTACAGTTTATCACTGGGATATGCCACAAGCTTTAGAAGACCAATATCACGGTTGGGAAAGCAGAAAAATTGTTGATGATTATGTAAATTATGCTACAACATTATTTAAAAGATATGGAGATCGTGTAAAATATTGGATTACAATGAATGAACAAAATATCTTTACAGGACATGGATGGTTAGAAGGAATGCATCCACCAGGAAAAGTAGATGATATGAAAACATTCTATCAAGTCAATCATCATGCCAATATTGCACATGCTAAAAGTGTTATAGCTTTAAAAGAACTTCATCCAGAAGCAAAAGTAGGGGCTTCATTTGCTTATAGTCCAAGTTATGCTTATGATCGTAAACCTGAAAATGCAATGGCTAAAGCGGACTATGATGATTTACAAAATTATTATTGGATGGATGCTTATGCTTATGGACGTTATCCACGTGCTGCTATTCAATATTTAAAATCATTAGGATGTGCTCCTATCTTCGAAGAAGGTGATGAAGCATTAATGAAAAAAGCAGCTTCACTTATTGATTTCATGGGTGTGAACTATTATCAAACATGTGTTGTTGAATATAATGATATTAATGGTGTTGGTAGTGATCATACAATGAATAACACTGGTAAAAAAGGTACCGCTAAAGTTCAAGGTGTACCTGGTCTTTATAAAAAACCACAAAATGAGTTTTTACCAACAACAGATTGGGATTGGACAATTGATCCAATGGGAATTAGAATGTGTTGTCGTGAAATTACTTCGCGTTATGATTTACCAATCGTTATTTCCGAAAATGGTTTAGGTGCATTTGATAAATTAGAAGATGGGCAAATTCATGATCCATATCGTATTGATTATTTAAAACGTCATATCGAAGAACTTAAAAAAGCATGTGATGATGGTTGTCGTGTTCTTGCTTATTGTACATGGTCTTATACTGATTTATTAAGCTGGCTAAACGGATATCAAAAACGTTATGGTTTTGTTTATATTGATCGTGAAGAAGATGAAAATTCAGGTACTTTAAATAGATACAAAAAAGATTCATATTATTGGTATAAAAAAGTAATTGAAACAAATGGAGAAGAATTATAGGAAACAATGTTTCCTATTTTCTTTAGGGGGTTAAGATGTATAACTTTGCAAGTGATTATTTAGAAGGAGCTCATCCACAAGTGATGGAAGCTTTAAATAAGACAAATTTTATTCAAACAGTAGGATATGGGGAAGATCAATATTGTCAAAAAGCTAAAGATAAAATAAAAGCAATATTAGAAAATGAAAATGTAGATATTCATTTTTTAGTAGGTGGTACACAGACAAATATGATTATGATTTCTTCAGCATTAAAAGATTATCAAGCTGTTATTGCTGTTGATAGTGGACATATCAATGTTCATGAAACAGGAGCTGTTGAATTTACCGGGCATAAGATTTTAACAAAGCCACATCAAGATGGAAAGATGATTCCAGAAATGATTGATGAAATCATGCGTGAACATCCTGATGAACATATGGTGCAACCTAAAATGGTATATATTTCACAAACAACAGAATATGGTACGTACTATACTTTAGAAGAATTAAAAGCCATTTATGAATGCTGTCAAAAAAATAATTTATATTTATTTATAGATGGAGCAAGACTTGGAAGTGCACTTGTCTTGAAAGATGCACCAACTTTACAAGAGATGGCGCTTTATAGTGATGTTTTCTATATTGGTGGTACAAAAATGGGAGCCTTATTTGGTGAATGTTTAGTTATTATTAATGATGAATTAAAAACCGATTTTAGATATCATATTAAACAAAAAGGTGCCATGCTTGCTAAAGGAAGATTATTAGGAGTTCAATTTAATGCCTTATTTGAAAATGATTTATATCTAGAAATAGGAAAACATGAAAATGAATGTGCTGATATATTAAGAAAAGGATTCAAAGATAAAGGCTATAAGATGTATATTGAAAGTCCTTCTAATCAAATATTTCCAATCGTTGATCAACAAACGTTGGAAAAAATAAATAAAAACTATATAACAACGTATATGTTTAAAATAGATGACCAACATACATGTATACGTCTAGTTACATCATGGGCAACGTCCAAAGAAATATGTGAACAATTTATAGAAGAATTATAATTGATACATACTATTTTATTGTAAATAAATAGATAACGTAGTAGAATATGACTAGGATTTATTATCCTAAATTTCGAGAAATGGAGATAATAAAAATGAATAAAACTGAATTAGTAGAAGCTATTGCTTCAAGCACTGAATTAACAAAAACTGATGTAGATAAAGTAGTAACTGCTTTAGTTGAAGTTGTTACTGATGCTTTAGCTAAAGGAGATAAAGTTTCTTTAAAAGGTTTTGGTAATTTTGAAGTTCGTACTCGTAGTGAAAGAACAGGTAGAAACCCAAGAACTGGTGAAACAATGACAATTGCTGCAAGCAAAGCACCTGCATTTAAAGCAAGTTCTGCATTAAAAAAAGCTGTTAATAAATAATAATAGAAAACCGATGAGTTTGTTACTCATCGGTTTTTGCATCTTCAATTGTAATATTTAATTTATAATGATCTTTAATTTCTGGAATAGCCTGTAGATATGTGGTTAAGGTTTGTTCAGCTTTTGTTTTAGACTTTTCTAAAATACCATTAGAAATAGCTTCTTTTTCATTTTTTTTCTTTTCTTTAGTCGCAAAAGATTTATAATCGTTAATACTTATCTGATTAAAAATATTTGATGATTCATCATATACTTCAATAGAATTTTCATCAATTTCATGACTTAAAATTTTTGCTGCAGGTAAAGTAATATTTAATTGATCATTATCAATACTTATTTTAGCCTGTTTTAAATCAATCCCTGCTTTAATAGATCCATCATATGTAATAATAAAAGTTTTTTGTGTTAAAGGAATTTTCCAACCATTAAAAGATAATTTATTAGAAAATTTTCCTACTTTACTATAATCATATGAATAAAGTGCAAGCTCATTAATTTCAGTTAATTGATTTTTAATGGTTGTTGAAGTAATTTTATCATTGTTACTACCACTTGCATAATGAACACCTGCAAAAAAGATTGCAATAACTAAAACTATAATTGCTATAACACCACCAATAGCCTTTTTTGACTTTCCAAGAGTATCTAATATTTTCATGTCATCACCCACGAAGATTATATCATAATTTGTCGAAGTAAGATATTATAGGTATAAAAAAGAATGATTTTAGAAATTATATCTAAAACCATTCTTTTTCTTATTTAACGATTTTACCGTAAACTTCTCTACCACAAGCTGCTGCATTACTTTCATCAGTATCAATATGCATAGCTGTTGCATATGAAGCGCTTACACGACAAACAACATCACCAAAGATCAAAGAACGTCCATCTGTATTAATTTCAACTTTAACGATTTCTTTATCTTTTACTCCAAATTTTTCAGCATCTTCAGGTGTTAAGTGAATATGTCTTTTTGCAGCAATCACGCCACAAGGAATTTCAACTTCTCCTGCAGGACCAACTAATTTACATCCAGCAGTTCCTTCGATATCACCTGATTCTCTAATTAATGCTTGAACACCAATGCTTCTAGCGTCAGTTAAAGAAATTTCTACTTGAGTTTCTTTTCTTGTAGGTCCTAAAACAGACATATTTAATTCTCCTTTAGGTCCAATTACTTTTACTCTTTCAACACAAGCGAATTGACCAGGTTGAGATAAATCTTTTTTATTTGTTAATTGATGACCTTCACCAAATAAAGTTGCTAAATCTTTATCACTTAAGTGAATATGTCTAGCAGAAGTTTCGACAATAAACATATCTTCCATATTTTTCTCCTCTTTCCATATATTAATACTACATTTATTCTACTCTTTTTATCATTTAATGCCAATAAATTAAAAAAAAATAAAAAAAATTTTTCTCACTTTTGAAATAAATTTATTAATTTGCTAAAAAAAGATTATCAAATCATTGATAAAACATTAAAAAATGTATACAATATAGCTATTTTTTAGGAAAATCATAAAAAAAGTGCTAATCTTTACACATATTACTAAATATGCTATTCTAACTGTACAAAAAAAGGAGGAACCTTTATGAACAAAGAAAATGTAGGTTTATATGATCAGTCATTTGAACATGATAACTGCGGAATAGGGGCCGTTGTTAATATCAAAGGATTAAAAACTTATAAAACAGTAGATGATGCTTTAAAAATCGTTGAACAATTAGAACATCGTGCTGGAAAGGATGCAGCAGGGGAAACTGGAGATGGTGTAGGAATCTTAACACAAATACCAAATGAATATTTTCAAAAGGTTATTAAAGATTTTACATTACCTCAAAAAGGACATTATGGAGTTGGAATGTTCTTTATGCCTCAAGATGAAAAAGTACGTTTACGTGTCAAAAAAATGTTTGAAACGGTTGTTAAAAAAGAAGGATTAGAATTTTTAGGTTGGCGTACTGTACCAACTGTACCTAGTGTTTTAGGGAAAAAAGCATTAGATGCCATGCCATATATTGTCCAAGTATTTATTAAAAAACCTCATGGCGTAAATTGTGGTTTAGATTTTGATAGAAAATTATATCAAGTGAGAAGAATTTTTGAACAAAGTCAATTTGAAGATACTTATGTATGTTCACTTTCAAGTCGTACAATTGTTTATAAAGGAATGTTCTTAGTACAACAACTTCGATTATTCTTTAAAGATTTACAAGATAAAAGTTATAAAAGTGCCATTGCTTTAGTTCATTCACGTTTCTCAACAAATACAATGCCATCATGGAAAAGAGCCCATCCTAATAGATTTATTGTTCACAATGGTGAAATCAATACAATTAAAGGAAATGCGAATAACATGCTCTGTCGAGAAGAAAACATGCAAACAGATGTTGTGGATACTTCAAAAGTATATCCAGTTGTTGATGTCAATGGTTCCGATTCAGCTATGTTAGATAATACATTGGAATTTTTAGTAATGTCAGGTATGGAACTTCCAAGAGCTGTTATGATGTGTATTCCAGAACCTTATGAAAATGATAAAAGCATGTCACAAGCAAAAAAAGATTTCTATGAATATAATGCTACACTTATGGAACCTTGGGATGGACCAGCTTCTATCTTATTTAGTGATGGAGACATCATGGGGGCTATCTTAGATAGAAATGGTTTAAGACCATCACGTTATTACATTACAAAAGATCATTATTTAGTATTATCTTCAGAAGTAGGATCATTAGATATTCCAGCTAAAGATATTATTTTAAAAGAAAGACTAAGACCTGGAAAAATGTTATTAGTTGATACTGTTAAAGGTGAACTTATTGAAGATGATGTTTTAAAGGAAACGTATGCAACAAAACAACCTTATGGAGAATGGTTGGAAAGCAATTTAATTAATCTAAAAGATATGAGAATTCCTAGTATTAGAGTAGAAAGATACGAAGGAGAAGAATTAACTAAATTACAAAAGATTCATGGTTATAGTTATGAAGATACAAACTATATTAAAAATTTAGCTTTAACTGGTAATGAAAATATTGTAGCAATGGGAAATGATACACCTTTAGCAGCGTTATCAACAAAACATCCACCATTATTTAATTACTTTAAACAATTGTTTGCACAAGTAACCAATCCACCAATCGATGCGATTCGTGAAGAAATCATTACTTCAACAAGTATTTGTATTGGTCGAGATGGAAATATGTTGGAAGATAAACCAGAAAACTGTCATTTATTAAAAATCAATCACCCTATTTTAAGTAATACAGATATTTTAAAAATCAAAAACTTGAAAAAAGAAGGCTTTAAAGTAGGTGAAGTTAATATTACATATATTAAAAATACTTCATTAGAAAAAGCAATTGATCGTGTTTTTGTAGAAGTAGATAAACGTTATCATGAAGGATGTAATATTGTTATTTTATCAGATAGGGCAGTAGATGATAACCATTTACCAATTCCTTCATTATTAGCTGTTGGAGCTGTTAACTCTTATTTAGTAAGAACTAAAAAACGTAACAGTTTAGCTTTAATTCTTGAATCAGCTGAACCAAGAGAAGTACATCATTATGCGACATTGCTTGGATATGGTGTTTCAGCTATCAATGGTTATTTAGCACAAGATACAATCTTTGATTTAATTGATCAAGGTTTATTAGATAAAGATTATTATGCAGCCGTTGATGATTATAATAGTGGTATTTTACATGGTATTGTTAAAATTGCTTCTAAAATGGGAATTAGTACAATTCAATCTTATCGTGGATCACAAAACTTTGAAGCAATCGGTTTATCAAGTGATTTAGTGAATAAATATTTTTCTAAAACAGTAAGTCGTATTGAAGGAAAAACAATTAAAGATATTGAAAAAGATGTCGAATATAGACATGATCAAGTATATGATCCACTTGGATTAGATGTAGACATCTCATTAAACAGTGCCGGTGATCATAAAGAAAGATCAGGAAAAGAAGAACATTTATATAATCCAGCAACGATTCATAAATTACAACAAGCAACACGTTTAGGTGATTATCAATTATTTAAAGAATATTCAAAAATGATTGATGAAGAAGGTGCACATCTTAATTTAAGAGGTTTAATGCAATTTAAAAAGACAAAATCAATTCCAATTGAAGAAGTTGAACCTGTGGAATCAATTGTTAGAAGATTTAAAACAGGTGCGATGTCTTATGGATCAATTTCAAAAGAAGCACATGAAACAATGGCGATTGCTATGAATAGATTACATGGTAAATCAAACAGTGGAGAAGGTGGAGAAGATCCAGAAAGATTTAAACAACTTCCTAATGGTGATAGTAAATGTTCAGCTATTAAACAAGTTGCCTCAGGACGTTTTGGAGTAACAAGTGAATACTTATGTAGTGCCAATGAAATTCAAATTAAAATGGCACAAGGAGCAAAACCAGGAGAAGGTGGACATTTACCAGGTGGTAAAGTTTATCCATGGGTTGCCAAAACAAGACACTCTACACCAGGTGTAAGTTTAATTTCACCACCACCACATCATGATATCTACTCGATTGAAGATTTAGCGCAATTAATCTATGATTTAAAAAATGCGAATAAAGATGCACGTATTTCTGTTAAATTAGTTTCAGAAGCAGGTGTTGGTACTGTTGCTGCCGGTGTTGCTAAAGCAGGTGCTGGTGTTATCCTTATTTCAGGATATGATGGAGGAACAGGGGCTGCTCCTAAAAACTCAGTTTATAATGCAGGTCTTCCATGGGAATTAGGTTTAGCAGAAGCTCATCAAACATTGATCATGAATGATTTAAGAAGCCGTGTTGTTATTGAAACAGATGGTAAACTCATGACAGGTAGAGATCTCGCCATTGCAACATTATTAGGTGCTGAAGAATTTGGTTTTGCGACAGCACCACTTGTAACAATGGGCTGCGTTATGATGAGAGTATGTAACTTAGATACATGTCCAGTAGGGGTTGCTACACAAAATCCTATTTTAAGAAAACGTTTTAAAGGTAAACCTGAATATGTTGAAAACTTTATGCGTTTCATTGCTCAAGAATTAAGAGAATATATGGCTCAGCTTGGATTCAAAACAGTTGATGAAATGGTTGGTCGTAGTGATTTATTAGAACCTAAGGATGATGTTAAAAATATTGATTTATCAAAAATCTTAAATAATCCATTTACATCTAGTAAACATAGTCGCCATGAAAAGAATAATGAGTATGATTTCAAATTAAATGAAGTCAAAGATACAACAGTTCTTTATAAACAATTTAAAGAAGCTTTAGATAAACATCAAGGTAAAGAAATTGATGTCCGTGTTACAAATATCGATCGTTCATTTGGAACACTCTTTGGATCAGAAATTACGAAGAAATATGGAACATCATTAGAAGAAGATACTTTCAAAGTTAACTGCTATGGAGCAGGTGGTCAATCATTTGGTGCTTTCATTCCTCAAGGTTTAACATTACATCTTTATGGAGATAGTAATGATTACTTTGGAAAAGGCTTATCAGGTGGTAAATTAATTGTGGTACCACCAAAAGATTCAACAATTAAACCAGAAGATAATATTATCATTGGTAACGTTGCTTTATATGGAGCAACTTCAGGTGAAGTTTATATTAATGGTATTGCTGGTGAAAGATTTGCCGTACGTAACTCAGGAGCACATGCCGTTGTTGAAGGTATTGGAGATCATGGTCTTGAATATATGACAGGTGGTATGGTTGTTGTTTTAGGAAAAACAGGGCGTAACTTTGCTGCTGGTATGTCTGGAGGTATTGCTTATGTCTATGATCCAGATAATACATTCTATGAACATGTCAATAAAGAACTCGTAGAATATAAAAATGTGAAATCACGTTATGATGAAGATCAATTAAAAGAAATGATTCAAAAACATTATCAATATACAAATTCAAATGTTGCTAAAAAGATTTTAGATGATTTTGGTAATGAAGTTGCTCATTTTAAAAAGGTTGTTCCTCATGATTATAAGCGTATGATGTCACTTATTAGTTCATTTGAACAACAAGGTCTTACAAATGAACAAGCAAAAGTAGAAGCATTTAATGCTTTTAAGAAAGGAATGTAGATTATGGGAAAACCAACAGGATTTTTAGAAATAGAAAGACAAGTATCAACAGAAATAGAACCATTAAAACGTATTAAAAACTTTAATGAATTTCATAAACCATTATCTAGAGATGAACAATCATGCCAAGGAGCACGATGCATGGATTGTGGTGTTCCTTTCTGTCAAAATGGGAAAATGATTCAAGGAATGGTATCAGGTTGTCCACTAAACAATTTGATACCTGAATGGAATGATTTAATTTTCCATAAAAATTATAAAGCCGCTTTAAAAAGACTTTTAAAAACAAATAATTTTCCAGAATTCACATCAAGAGTATGTCCTGCTTTATGTGAAGCAGCATGTACTTGTGGATTAAATGGGAATCCCGTTACCGTAAGAGAAAATGAAAATGCAATTATTGAAACAGCTTATGCTTCCAATTGGATGCAACCCCATCCACCTAAACATCGTATTGATAAAAAAATAGCAATTATTGGGTCAGGCCCTTCAGGACTTGCAGCAGCCGATCAATTAAATAAAAGAGGTTATCAAGTAACAGTCTTTGAAAAAGAAGATCGTTTAGGAGGGCTATTAATGTATGGTATTCCTAACATGAAACTTGAAAAACATATTATTGATCGTCGTATTGAATTAATGGAAGAAGAAGGTGTTGTTTTTAAAACAAATGCCGGTATTGAAAATAAAAAACAAGTTCAACAATTATATAAAGAATTTGATCGTGTTATTCTTGCTTGTGGTAGTAAAAAAGCTAGAGATATTAAAGCATCAGGGAGAGATGCCAAAGGTATTTACTTTGCTGTTGATTATTTAACTGAAATTACTAAATCATTACTTAATAGTCAATTGGAAGATCAAACTTTTGTTGAAACAAAAGGTAAAAATGTACTTGTTATTGGTGGTGGGGATACTGGTAATGATTGTGTTGGTTCAGCTATTCGTTTAGGATGTAAATCAGTTATTCAATTAGAAATGATGCCAGAACCACCTCATGAACGTTTGGATTCAAATCCATGGCCTGAATGGCCACGTGTGAAAAAGACAGATTATGGACAAAATGAATCTATTGCTGTCTTTGGACATGATCCTCGTCTTTATCAAACAACTGTTAAAGAGTTTATTAAAGATGATAAAGGAAATGTAAAACAAGTCGTTATTGTCTCACTTGAATCAAAACAAGTAGAAGGTCGCATGCAAATGGTTCCTGTTAAAGGAAGCGAAAAAACATTAGATGCAGATATTGTTTTAATTGCTGCAGGATTTGTAGGCTGCGAAGATTATGTTGCTAAAGCTTTTGATGTAAAACTTACACCAAGAGGAAATGTGGCAGATGAAAATTACCAAACAAATCAAAAACAATTGTATGTTGCTGGTGATATGCGGAGAGGTCAATCTTTAGTTGTTTGGGCAATTAGAGAAGGACGTGAAGTGGCACGTGCAGTTGATGAAGATTTAATGGGGTATTCTAATTTATAGGATATCAAAATATACTCACAATCATTGATAGAAAACCTTGGGATATTCTCGAGGGCTAAAAGTTAGAGAATATTCTCTGGCTTTTTTTGTAAATATTATTTACAATGATTACTTTTATAAGCTGATTTTTGTAAATGTTGGTTTAAATGATAAGAGAATATTTTATAGATTTATAACCTTATGGTATAATGATAAAAAAGAAGACGGAGGTAGTATATGGCTTTACAAAAAGACTTTTTATGGGGTGGAGCGTTAGCTGCTCACCAATTTGAAGGAGGAGTATTAAATA
>ERZ837910.3188-NODE-3188-length-18402-cov-34.540906_pt1 | contig 18402 bp, 18 predicted proteins | sample MGYA00519940_ERZ837910 | MGnify/ENA primary metagenome ERZ837910 (study PRJEB31850, sample SAMEA3708825) | human gut metagenome | biome: human gut; feature: human-associated habitat; material: faeces | place: China | collected 2014 ... | reverse complement strand
CTGCAACTGGAATTCATAGCGAGTGATGTCGTTCTGCAAAACAGTACCCTGCTCATGGCGAGCTTTCATTTGGGCAATCTCCTTTTGCGTAAGTGCGATATTCTGGCGCACCACTTCCATCTGATTACCTAACTTACAGAGGTCAAGATAGTAACCCGTCAACAAGAAGCGCACTTCCTGGCGGTTCTTCTCCACATCGAGTTCTGCCATTTCCTTGCCCAATTCCGCCATACGGATGCCCGAACGGATAGCTCCACCGGCATAGACCACTTGTGCAACCTGAGCCGTAAAACTGTTTCCCCAATGAGGTGTGTCTTGCTTGCCGTTTGCAACGGGAATAACTCCCACACCCGGTACGATGTAGTCAGTTGTTCCATTAGCCGAAAAACCTCGCGACAACATGAGGGCATTGCCCGTATAACTGCCTTGAAGGCTCAAATCCACACTCGGCAGCAAAGCCGATTTGGCCGCTGCCAACCCTTCGTTAGCTGCCCGCAAAGCCACTTCACTCACCTTCACTTTCTGGCTCTGTTGGTCAGCAAGATTGTAAAGTGTCGTGAGTGTCATCGCCTGCACAGCCCTGTCTTGTGCATATATGGGTACAAGACAAGCCTCTCCGGCTATCAGGGCGACAGCCAGAGCAGAATAAACCATAAGTTTGTTCATGAAATAAAAATAGATGTATTGTTGTTCATTATTCTTTTCCTCTAACCGTTAACTATAAGCTGTTAACCTCTGTTCATTCCCTCGGAAATACTAATAATGAACCATAAGAGTCCGGACAGCACAACATCTGCCACAATGCGCTACAAACTGCCTCATCAGGGAATATTAAAAAATGAGAACAGAATTTCGGGCATTATTGATTGAGAAATCCGGTGCAAAAGTACAAAAAAACTTGGAATAGGAAAAAAGTCGGAATCATTTTAAATGCAAACTTAAATAAGGGGGATATTCGCCCGGACTTCCGACATCGAGACGCTCTTCTCCCATACAAAGAATTTTGTAGCGGCATTGGACGCCCGCCCCGAGATACAGAGTGCGGTGTGTTACGCTATATGGCGTTTTACTTCCAGCCGGTAAATCTGATGTGTTTAAAGGACGGGTTCTTTAATACCATATAAAACACTGTATTAAACAATAAGGTATTAAGAACCGATTTTCCTTGTTGCGTGTCCATTTGTCGGAAAAAGTATGAAGAGTATTTGAATTTTAGTTTTGAAGCAAATAGAGATATGAAGTCTGTATTGAAAAAAGAAAACATAAAGAAGTTTGTTTTTCTGCCATTTGTCTTCTTGTTGTTCATTGGGCATTGTCATGCCCAATGGACAGAACAGGATTCTCTGAAGTTGAAGCGATCGACTTCGACGCAACATTACCTACTTCGCCTTTCCCGCAATTGGAACATGACACGATAATGCGGCGTTTCCGGATGAGCTTGCAGCCCTATAGAGGTTTTTATCTGTATAATAAAGGGCGTTATGAGTACTTCCAAATAGACAATGAAGAGTATCGGCTGGAATTCACAGGCAAAGATTCCATCCGCTACGTCGTGATTTGACCCTACAATGGCGACCTGAATACAATGCACAAGAGTTAGAGAAGGTGCAGATTGCCTTAGATGTAATGCGGGTATTTAGGGGACAAGACCGATGATATGGAGTGATGAAATATGGATATACTGTTCATCTTCACGACGGAATACGTTTCCGTACCAGATGTGGTCCGCACCATCAAGCTGGGCACGAAGGACTACTTGCCGAGACCATTGTAAAGCTATTGAGGTAGATGGGGTCTCTTTCCACGATAATGAATTGCAGAAAGAACGTGATAATAAGAAAAATCATATTCTTGAAATTATAGGTTTGCCATTACTCCGGTTATCAACCGATGGGCATAGCGAAAAAGCCAAGATTATTGAGAGCCTAAGTAATGCTATGGGGCACTCATAAACGCATCTCCTCTTTCTTTTATTTTCTCCAGTTTTTCTTTTTTTCTCCATAATTGGAAATGTTTCATCAGGGTATCTTCGTTGATTAGTTCATTCATGTCATAGTCGGCAATGAAGTGGATGAGGGAATGTTTGTACATAACTCCATGTTCAAACTTTTCGCTGAGCATGTATTCTATCATTTCGCGTCTCATTTGGCGGTTTATCTTCACTGCGAGCAGGTGGATGCTTTCTCCGCTTAGGTAGTTGTAGGTGCGTGGATCTTTGCCTATGTCGGGGACGGGGAGGGCGAGAATGAGGTTTCCGGTGTCGTGCCAAGAAATTCCTTGGGGGCGGGGAGCAGTTAATTCAAGTAAAATGTGATAAAGATTGGCGCGGTGGCTTAACTTTATGGCGCCTTCATGGATGCAGTTGGCGTAGCGGGCATACATGTAGTGGGCCAGATAGGGCTCTACATTTATACTGATGGTCATCATGGGTCTTCAATGTTTTAATTTTTTGATAATGAATTTATGTTTGTGGTCCTGTGAAAGGAGTCCGAAACCGTAGGCGGTTGAAGTTCGTTCTGAACGGTTCCGGAAAACATTGAATAGTAGCCGGTTAATGGCTTTCGATGATAGGGCGGTGTCCGATGGTTCGTTCCTCACCGAGAAACAGGTGCTTTCCCACCGGGAAGCGATCCGTTCCTCACCGAGGAAAAAGGAGCCTTTAATACTTCGGGCACAAAAGTATGACAAATTGATGGCTTATATCCTATTTATAAAAATATATAATTAGCAGTATATGTAATGAAACATTGTGTAATATCGGTTGTTGACTGAATGTCAATAAATTAATTGTAATGTAATAATAAAAGAATTATGGACAAAAATGAACTCTATGATTTTATGCTATCCGTCATTACGGATATGGAGCGGCAGGGGCGTTACAGCACTGCGCATGTGTATCATTGTGCTTTGAAGTCGGCTGTGGGTTATGGAGGAAGTTCCCTGCGCATTGAAGATTTGAATCCGGCCTGGTTGAAAAGCTATCAGGAGCATTTGTTGCGGCAGACATTGCTTTGGAACACAATTTCCACGTACATGCGCATGCTTCGTGCGGTGTACAACCGGGCTGTGGATTTGGGGCTTGCTCCTTATATTCCCCGTCAGTTCAAGAACGTGTTTACGGGGCGGTATGCCAATCATCAGCGGGCTTTGAAGAAAGAGGAAATCCGCTTGGTGCTGTTGAAGGGTGTGAATGAAGACGCGGGTGTGGTTACGGATGAGTATGAAGCTAAAGCTAAGAGCGCGGCTAAGGCTACGGATCAGGATGAGTTGAGAACTTCCCGCAGCTCTTCCCGCGACCTCAACTGGGCGCGTGCCTGTCTGGAGCTGATGCTCCGTTTTCATGGCATCCCCTTTGTCGACTTGGCCAACCTCCGCAAGGTCGATTTGCAGAATGGCTATCTCACTGTCCGCCGTCATAAGACTGGCATGCCACTTTTGATTGCTGTAGACCCGGTAGCCATGAAGCTACTCCAGCTTTATGCAAGCAAAGACCCGTCTTCTCCCTACTTGCTGGATATTCTCGATGGCGCTCTTTCCGGTAAGGCTGCATATCGCAACTACCAGCATGCTTTGCGTCAGCTCAATTTGCGTTTGGGGCAGCTTTCGCGCCTTTGCAAGCTGGGCAAGAAGGTATCTTCCTATACGGCCCGTCACACGTGGGCCACTATTGCAAAATTCCGCGGGATATCAGTGGAAGTGATTTCAGAGGCATTGGGGCATGCCTCCATTTCTACGACCGAGGGTTACCTGAAACAGTTTGATGATGATGAAATCAAAAAAGCTAATAAGGTAATAATAGATTATATATTTAGATAATAAGAAACAAGACAAACAAACAATATATTGCTGTAAATCAGCGTTGTATGCAAAAATTACTCCATAAGTAACGGATGTATATATGCCCGCAAATTTATACATTATACTTGAAAAACAAAAGAAATCTTTATTTTTTTTCACTTTTTGCTATGTATTTTGAGAGATAAGCCAAAACTCTGCTTTTACTTTTCTTAACAATGGTGTTTTTGGAACGTAGCTTTCCTTCATCTTTCCTAAGCCGAAAGATGAGAGGAGATAGTGTATGTAATGTCCTATTATATACACATAAATTACTATGCTGTTTTGTGCTGTAATATGACAATATACTTTTTCGTATGTATGTATCCGTTACTTATGGAGTAATGGATATTTCTTTCTAACAAAATAGACAAAAATGTTGACGAACAAAACTCAGACTGCTATATATATACTTCATGAAATTGGATATTCGAGCTCTTCGTCTTATTTAGGTAGGGAAGGCCGGGGCACTTGCAATTCCAAGTGCAGAGCTATTTTGGACCAGCTAAAGGCTGCCGGTATCATTAGTCTGCTGCCCGAAGCCAATCCGAACCTTTTTCAGTCATATAAATTATGTAAGGACCTTTCAAAAATTTCTTTGTTTCAAGTTTTGCTGGCAATTGGTGAGGGGATAAATCTTATGCCTCCCAGTGCAGACGAAGAGCGCATCTATAAGCACTACCATTACGGGACAGGAGCTTCGAGGCTGGGTGTAATCAATCAGATGCTCCGCACCCTGTTGGGCGAGGTGAGTTTGTTGGACATATAAAGATTGGAGCGTATGAGGAATAACCTATATATAATAATGGAGAAAAAGCTATATATAATGATGATGGCAATAGCATTGTGTCTGTTGCCCGTATCCAATGCATGTGCACAACGCTTGGCTGTGAAAACCAATTTGTTTGCCGACGCTTTGGCATCTCCTAATATAGAGGTGGAAGCCTTGGTGGCTTCCCGGTGGACGTTGGGGCTTGCAATGCACTATCAGCCTTTTGCTCCTGACGACAACCGCCGTTGGAAGCATTGGCTTCTGCAACCCGAGGCCCGCCATTGGTTATGCACCCCTTTTGCGGGACATTTTTGGGGCGTCCACCTCATGGGGGGACGTTTCAATGTGGGCGGTGTTCATTTGCCTTTACAACTTTTGAAGGGAGCACGCGAAGCCCGTTATGAAGGTTGGCTTTTGGGAGCCGGAATTTCCTATGGCTACCATTGGTTGCTCACTTCACGTTGGGGCATAGAGGCGAGTCTGGGAGTGGGTGCGGCATTTCTGCGCAGCGACCGTTATCGTTGCGGTCGTTGCGGAAGCAAGCAGAGGAATGTGAAGAACCTTGGATATTATGGACCTACAAAGGCAGCCATATCCGTAGTATATATGATAAAATAAAAAAAGTAAGTCGTAATTAATAATTGAATAGATGAATCAAAAGACACTTTGCAGCATGTTATTGCTGCTGTTGCCCTTGTGCACGTTATGCAGTCAAGAGGCTTATATGGGGCAGATACAGGTAACCCGTCGAAGTTTCTCCCTTTCGGGCAATCAGTTGCATATACAAATGGACGTTAACTATGAAGGACTGCAGATGCCTTCGGACGAATCGCTGACACTGACTCCCCGTTTGCAGGCGGATGATCAGGCCTTCAGCCTGCCCTCTATTCTTATTAATGGCACCGAGAAGCAGAAAGTGTATGAGCGTGCTCGTGTGTTGGGTGGCAATTCCGGTCGGCACAATGGAGATAAGTCCACTCCTTCGGTGGTTCTGAAAAACGATCATAAAACCTCGCGCCGGTTCACGTACAAGGTCTCCATTCCGTTCAGAGAATGGATGGCGCAGGCCGACTTTGTGTTGCACACCGAAGAATGCGGCTGCAACGGTAAGGAGGCCGGAGTCTACCACGACAAGATTGCTTCGGGCATCTTGTTGCCCGAAGTAGAAGTGCCGGGGCTGGAAAAAGAAGTGGATGTCCGCTGCCTGTCATGGGTCAATTTCATACCGGCTTCCCTTGAAAGCGCCGACTGCCGTTTGCCTGCTACCGGTGACGGCTGCATCACGCTGGAGTGCCTGTTTGCTTTGGCCAACAGCCATACTCCCGGTTCGGCCGAGTTCAACGACATTTACGACCTTGCAGCCCGCCTGTTTCCCGATTGTCCGGAAGCCAACATCAACGCGGCTGCCGTTGCTCTGAGCAAGCGCGACACGCGCAAGGCCCGCAGATACCTTTCACGCTTTTCCACCCGTCAGGCCGCTTTCAATAATATGGGTGTGCTCTGCATGCTCGAAGGCAACCGCGAGAAGGCGGAGCTGTATTTGGAAATGGCTGTTGCGGCAGGTGTGGAACGTGCAAGCGAGGTGCTGGGCGAACTGAGAAGCAAGAGAAACCTGTATTGAACTTACGAAAACCAGATTGACAAATAACAAATTAAATACACATTCAAAATTATGACTCTAAAATTCAAGAAAACGTTGCAGGCTATAGGTATATGTATTCTTAGCTGGATATATGCCTTGGTGTTCGCTGCTTTGGCTTCTGCATGTAGCAGTGATAACGAAACAGGCGGCGGGAGTGTGGAAAAAACAGCTTCGCTCCGTTTGAGCATATCCGGCGGCAATGCCGGACAGACACGCGCCACCGCCGATGCGCTGCCCGAGAATGAAGCAACCATTCATAGGCTGACCGTAGGACTGTTCTACGCAGACGGTTCGGTAAACACCATTGTGGAACCTGCCGTTACGCTTGACGGAACTTCCGGCACATTGGAGGTAGATGCCATTTTATGCTCACCCGGCATGTGCGATGTGATAGTTGTGGCCAATGCTCCGGAAGGTACATTTGCCGGGGTGCAGACCAAAAACGAGTTTGTGGGCAAAAACGTGGGACTGGTGCAGACCGTACGTGACGGGCAGCAGGCTTCCGACCTGTTGCCGATGTCGGGCATCAGCAGCCATCCGGTGGTGCTGGAAGCAGGAAAGTCCGCCGCGGCTTCCGTCAGCCTGTCGCGGTTGGTGGCGCGCATCTCCATAGCGAGTATCCGCAGCGCTTTCAGCCTGAACTATGCCCATGCCACATTTACGTTAGACCGTATATTCCTGTGCAATGCGCTGGAAACCTCCCGCGTTTCACCCGGTGACGCGCTGCAGACCATGCCCGCACAGCCCACTTGGCTGCATGGCGGTTCGGCGGTAGAGCAGCCGGACGGCTCCTTCCTATGGACCAAAGGAGCAGGTTTCCTGCTGAACGATGTCACCCCGGCCGAAGGCATACTGATTACTTCGGACGAATATAACGTGCCCTATTGGTTCTATGCCTTTGCCAACAACGATGTCACCCACCGCACCAAACTGGTGCTCTCCGGCTATTTCGACCCGGACGGCAGTGTGGGGCCCAAAGAACCGGTTTATGTGTATTATCCCATTGTAGTGAATCAATCCCAGACGGGTACGATCATCACTCCTTCCGGTTCGGCTGCGCCAACCGGCATAGGCGACGGCACTATCGTGCGTAACCATGACTACCGCATCAAGGCAGTTATCAAAGGCGACGGCGAATCCAACCCCGGTGCGGAAATAACTCCTTCCAGTCTTGAACTGACAGTGAGCGTGGACGACTGGACACTGAAAATTGTGCAGGAAGTGGAGTTAGACTGAAACAGGCTTCAGGGAGAGATGTTTTCCCCCTAAAAAAATAGGACAAACAGAACAAAGCAAATAACGAGGAAGGAGAGAAATATGAGAACTGTGAAAAAAATGTTCGTACTCTGTTCACTGGCAGCACTGCTTGGCGGATGTATTCCCGACAATCTGGACAATTGCCCGCCGGAACAGCAGGGAGGCAAGGTGGACATATCCATAGATATGGATACGGACATGGACATGGACGGACAGGAGACGGAAATGCCGTAGGCAAGCCATAAAGAATGAACACTTAACCATATTGTATGAAAATAAAGACGATATTGCCATTACTTATTATATGCATCGTTCCAAGCTGCCTGTGTGCGGCATCGACGGCGCTTCTCGATACGTTGGTATCCGATAAACTCTATCAAGACTCAACGTACAGGCGCGTCATCAAGGAAGGAACCGCCAGTCTGAACTGTTACTTCTCCTATCCGCAGAGCGGATGGCAGATACGGAAAGACTATGGGGAAAATGCCCGCGAACTTGAAAAGCTGGATAAGTTTATGCGTTCTTCCTTTGCCGACACATTGATTTATGTCCGCCGGATCACCCTGACCGGATATTGCTCCATTGAGGGCAGTTATGCGTTGAATGAAAAGCTGGCGCACGATCGCGCCAACGGATTCAGGAACTATCTGGATGTGGAGTACGGGCTTGCGAGGCGCTATCCGGTGGAGGTGAACTATATAGGCGAAGACTGGGACAAGCTGCGCGAGCTGGCGGCTGCCTCCACTTCATTGCCCGGACGCGAAGAGGTGCTGGCAATCATTGATAATACGGACATCTTCAAGGGGCGTGAAAAGAAACTGATGGACTTGCAGGGCGGTGTGCCCTATAACTTTATGATGTCCGGCATATTCCCTTTGCTGCGGCGAGTGGAAATTGTGGTGGAGTACGACCTGCACCGCATTATCGAAGAACGCTACCGCCGCAAGCTCACAGAAGCCGAATTTCAAGAAATACTGATTCGTGAGCGTGCTGCCGCCGAAGCCGCCGAGCTTCGTCTGGCCGAACTCCGGCGGCAGGAAGCCGAGCAGCAGCAACGCGCCGAGCAGATGCGGCTTGAAGCCGAACGTGCCGAACAGGCGCGTCGTGAAGAGGCGGAACGCTTGAGAGAACAGCAGTTCCGCGAAAAATGGCTTGCCGAACGTGCCGCCAAAAAACAGGCGCAACGCGCTGCACGCGAACAACGCAACAGGCTGACGCCGCTATTGGCTGTAAAGACGAATTTATATGCATGGGCGGGCATGACTCCCGACTTTGATTATACCGCTTTCACTCCCAACCTGTCCGCGGAGTTGTTCTTTGCCCGCCGTTGGTCGGCAGTGGCTTCCGCAGCTTATGCAAATTGGGACTACGACGGCGACAGGGGGCATTGGGGCATTTCGGCTTATAGCATAGAACCCCGTTTCTGGGTGAACGGCGACGGACGTTACCGTTGGTGCTACGTGGGCGTTTACGGGCAATTGGGCGATTTTGACAATCGCAGCGCCGACAGCGGCCGCATAGCCGAAAGCACCGGAAACTGTACGGGTACTTACTGGGAAGGCGGATTGTCTGCCGGATGCTATTTTCTGCTTAATACCCATTGGGGCATTGAGGTGGGCCTGCGCGGCGGGTATCGCAGTTCGGACGTCAATGCATACGAAGTGGAGGCGCCCTACCATTATTTTGACCGTAACTTCCGGGAGAACTCATTTGGAGTGACGGGAGTGAATATAAGCATCAGTTACCGGTTTGGCAGCCGGAAGTAAAGGTGAGAAAGGAGTTCGGAAATGAAAATGACAAACCTTGTTTGGCCCTTTGTCTTGCTAACCGCTTTTCCGGCGTGTACGGAGATAGGGCTGGACTATCGGAAAGAAGAAGGAACGGTTGTAATAGCACCCGACTGGAGCGCTTTTGCCTGTCCGGCTTCTGCCTGCTACCGCTTTTATGCGGCGGGCAGCGAAGAGGCGGCCTATGAAGGCGAGGATGCGTCTGCCGAATCTTTTTCGTTGGTGCTTCCTGTGGGCGGCTATCATTTGCTGGCCTACAACACAGATGCACGCGGAGTTGCTTTTACGGGGTTGGAGCATAGAAGTAAGGCGGAAGTCTGCCTTACTTCGGAGGCGCAGCCCGGCGGCATATATAGCTGGAGCGTGGACAATGTGGAGGTTCCCTTGCGGAGTGCGGTGCAGCATACGCCTGTGCCCCGCAGCTTGGTGAGGCAGATGGTGCTTCATTTCCGGGTAACGGGCATGGAAGAGGCAATGGTGCTGGAAGGCAGGTTGAACGGTGTTTATCCTTCGGTTTTCCTGCTTTCCGGAAGCCCTTCGGCGGAGAGTGTTGCCGCTGCTCCCGAAACGAACACCAAATTTGCCGCTACGCTGGCGCCGGTGGAGGCCAGGGATGCTCTTCCCGCCTACATGGCTTCGGCGGATGTACGACTGCTGGGGCTGTTGTCTCCGGAATTCGGAGCCTGCTACGACTGCCGCCTGCATTTGCAGGTGGGCAATGCCACCGGTGAGACCTACGGCGCAACGGTGGACATGAACAAGACGGTGACAGACATCATCAACTCGTATGAAGGTGAACTTCCGTTGGACAAGACAATAGAAGTCAGTGTGGGCATAAACCTGCTGAACACAGTTCTTACGGCTGCGGTAAAGGGCTGGACGGAAGGAAGCGGCGAGGGTGAGGTAGGAATCTATTAAGATAAGAAAGAAGAAAGGAAGATATGTTTGTGAATGGGATATATAAAGGAATGTATAGTGCCGTCCGGGCAATGGCAGTGTGTCTGTTGTGTTGTGCATGCTCAGAGCGGGAGCCATTGTTGCCGGACGGACTTATAAGACTGGGAGCCCGGCCGGAAAGCCATGCAAGGACGCTGACGCGCACTTCGGTGAACGACCTCGCCGGACTGGCGGCTGTGGGCGACAGGGTGGGAGTGTATGGAGTGGTGACCGAACGTGCGGATGCCTTGTATGCCACACTGACAACCGAATGGGAAACGGCTCCTTTGATGAACAACGTACGGACTACAAGGATTGATGCCGCAACGGGCATGCTTTTCTGGGACGGTGACTATGCCTATCCTGCGGACGACGGCAGGAAAGTGAAATTCTGCGTCTATCATCCCTATGCGCCCGTAGATGCAGGCGGAGACAATTATGTGGAAGCTGCCGCCGGGAGGTCGCCCGTCTTGCACTTCAAGCTGACGGGGGAGGAAGATGTGATGTGGGTGCGTCCGGTGCTGGGTTCGCGCAAGCAGCCGCCTTCCGCATTGCTCTTTGAGCATAAGTTGACGCAGCTCCGCTTCCGGCTGATAGACGATGAGGGAGAATTTGAGGGGGTAAGAATCACGTCTCTGACGTTTGATGAGGCAAACACCGCTTCCACGCTGAATTTGGAGACAGGCGAGCTGGGCGGTTGGTCTGCCCCGTCGGATGCTGTGGCGTTCCCCTTGAAAGCGCCCGTTGCCATAACGGGAACAGTGGAAACGCCGCAAGTGCTGGCGGGCGAAGTGATGCTGCAACCGGAGCAGCCCGTATTCCGGCTGACGTTGAAAACCGACGGCAGGGGAGATTATCCCGGCATAGAGATACGCCCCTCGGGCGGTGAAACGACATTTACCGCCGGACGTTCCTACATGGTGACGCTGAGGTTTCGCGGCCGTACGGCGGTTGCAGTCTCGGCAAAGGTCACGCCATGGATGATGGATGGATATGGAGAGGGTATAGTGGAATAATTTTTTATTTAATAATCATTTTAATGCAAACAGTTATGAGGAAAAGTATGTTTTCGCTTCTTGCCGTAGCAGCTATGGCAAGTTGTACACAGAGTGATGTAGTTGAACTGGTTCCGAACGAGAAGGTGGAAATCAAATTGACTTCTTCCGCGATAGCAGCGGAGACGGTGACACGCGCTCCCTACGAGGGTACCATCGGTTCGGGTAATACGTTGACGGCGAAAGTGCTGGCTTCGGAAACAAGCCAAAGTTATACGGCAAACGCATTGTATGCAAACGACGTGATGGAATTTACAGATAACGGCACTACGGCGGTGGGTTTCGCTACGCCGAAATATTATCCGGCAGACAACAGCGCGTTGTACATCTGCGGCCTGTATCCGTCCACCGGTTGGGCCGATCCGGCTAACGACGAATGTAAATTCACATTCAATGGCAGTCAGGATGTTATGGCGGCTTCCGAACAATCTTCAACAAAAGATGCTTCGAAGGGGGGAAGCCATCCTGCACTTACGTTCAAGCATCTGCTCACACAGTTGGTAGTCAAAGCTGTGGCGGAAGATCAGGCAGCCATTGACGCTTGGGGCAACCTGACGGACATTACTTTGACAAAGGTAGGTTCGAATGATCCGACAAGTGCGGTGACGGTGACGCTGTCGGCCGGTACTGCCGATGAGAGCTCTGCATTTGCCACGCCACTGACAGGCGGCATGTCTTTCTGGGTAAAAGGAGCAGCTCCGGAAGCGGCTTTTGCGTCTCAAACCAAGGCTTTGACTACTGGTGGTGAAGAGGTGGCCTACTCGCTGGTGGCTCCTTTGAAAAACGCAACCGGTACGGCAGACTATGTATTGGCTGTGAAAACCGCCAATTCAGGCACTACGCCCGTAGCCGTACCTGTCAATTTGAAGCAAAAGGGAAGCAACAACGCTTACACCGCTTCGACACAGGGACAGAAATTCATCATTACCCTGACATTCAAGGCTACCGAGATAAAGGCAACGGCCACTGTGGAGGATTGGAAAGAAGAAGGCGGCAGCAGTGAAGACATCCAATAAACTAAAAAGCAATAAATTTATGAGTATGAAATGGAATAAATGGGTTTTATATATCAATGCGGCTTTGTTGCCGGTGTTTTCGGCCTGTTCGGCAGACGCTCCCATGGAAATGGTGCAGGATGACGGAAGGGTGGAAATACGTGTCAGCACCGGCATCTCCTCTGCGGTGTCGCCGGCTACGAGGGCTGTGCCGGATGGAATGATCAACTCCGGTTTCGGTACGGATCTGGATGTGGCATTTGCACGCGCCGATGCCGGAGACAATGACAGCTATACGGCTTACGAGACTAAAGCTCTGACAGGAAGCATAACGGCTTCTAACAAAACGCTGTCGTTTAGTGAGCCTGTCCAATATTATTTGGCAAACGGAAAGAATACCAAGTTGATAGGCTGGTATCCAAGACGCTCCGGGGTGACTTTCACCCAGACAACGGGCGAGGTGAATTTTGGCGATATTGACGGCAAAACGGACATCATGGTTACTCCTTTGCAGGAAGGAAATAAAAACACAAAGATGCCCGAATTTAGGTTTAAACACTTGCTCACACAGATCAGCGTAAAGGTCTATGCTCCCGATGCTGCTGCAGCGGGATTGTGGGGAAAAGTGCTGTCGCCTATCAAGATAACGGGAATGAAGCAAAGCTGCAAGTTTACGGTTCCTGCCGTAACGTCGGTAGCGGGAACAGAGATAGCTGCCCCGACTTTTACGGGCACTGCTGACTTGGATTTGGTTGCAGCCCAACCAACTGCGCCTACAACTGCCATTACCTATCCGCTGAGCTTGGGCGTAGGTACGGCTGATAATGCTGTTGTGGCAGGCTATGCCATGTTTGCTCCAAAGTCCACCGGAAGTATAGAGTTGCAGATTAACATGGAGACCGGCGGCTCCCAAAAGGCGACAATAAGCGTTCCTGCTTCCAAAGGATTCGAAGCGGGAACAGCGTATGCCATCACCCTGAAATTTACGTCTGTCGGAATCACTCCCAATGTATCTGTTGTGGACTGGGTGGACGGAACTCCGATTGGTGATATTGAAATATAATAATGTAACCCATTGGCTTTATGAACTACAAAGGGATGATAAAACACTTGCCGGCAGTTCTGCTTCTCTGTTCGTGTACGGAGGGTGAGTTGCTGTTGAGGGACCGGGAACCGTTTGCTGTGCAGTTTTCTGCATCGGGCATCGGTACGGAGGCGGTAACGCGTGCATCTTCGCCGTTGGCGGATGGTGCAACGCTACGTGTCCTCGCTTTCAGGCGCGTAGGTGGGTCTCCCGATTTGCAGGCGGATGAATACATGGGTGAAGGCACCTACAAAGCCGCCGGTGGCAACGGCGCTTTAACCCCTGTGAGTTCTTTGTTGCTGCGTGCAGGAACCTACGACTTCTATGCCCTGACTCCGGCTTTGGCGGTGACCAATCCCGACGGGGGCGGAGCGGGCTTGTCTTGTGCCGTTTCCATAGGACACGACGTGGACTATGCCACTTCGCTGACCGGACAACAAACGGTGGTGGGGGCGAGTGCACCTGTGCAGCTCAACGACTTGGGCAGACGCTGCACAAAGCTGATATTCGAGTTGTCGCCCAAAGCGGGCAATATCACTTCGGTGGGCGTTGAATCCGCCGGTCTTACCAACATGACCCACGCTCCCATTGAGGCCGCCTTGCACACTGCGCTACCCGTTTCGGGAGTGGCGCAGGACGATGAGCTTATGATAGCGGGTGGTGAATTTTCCGCACCGGATGCGGATTTGAACACTTCCGCCGCTACGGTGACATTGCCCCGCGAGGCCGGCAAATTCCGGTTCAAGATGAATGTGGCGTTCAATGGTAAGGCTGCTGCGGAGTTTGCGGCGGATATGCCGGAAACGCTTGTTTTTGCGCCCGGCACGCAATACAGGTTCACCATGAAAATGAAAGGCGGCTCCATTCAGTTGATTCTGACGGTGCTTCCTTGGGGTGAAAGTGTCATGGGCGGGCAGGGCGATATAGGTGCGTTCACTCCAATCACTATCGATGTGGGGTCGTGGGAGAATGTGACTATACCGGGCGAAACAGGCGGCGGCAACACCACTGTGAGTACGGGGCAATGGACTCCCAACCCCGATTTGGATGCCATACTTGGCGACTATGGGCTGACCTCGGTGGGTGGTGAAGGCTTGCCTTGGAACCCGTCGCAGGATGTTCCGGGCGAAACGGGCGGCGGCAATGCGAATGTGGGCTCCGGCAATTGGGGAGGAACGGAAAATGTGCCTGCCGATACCGGTGACGGAAAGACGGGGCAAGACCCGGATGCTGTGTAAAAGAAACATGAAATATGAAAAAATGATAAGTATGAAAGTAACAAGGATTTTGGGATTATGGATAGTATCTGCGCTTTGTTTCTTCTCTTGTACGGAGGAGGAGCAGGGGCCGGGTAATATTATCCCCGATGTTTCGACGACTCCTGTGAGGCTTGCACTTGGCATGACGCCTATGCATGAAACCGGGGGCGTCACTCGTGCACGCGGCGACAACTCGCTGGACTTGGTGCTGGGTGAAGAATCGGACAGGGCCGGAACACGCGCGGGCACACTGACCGACGACCAAGAGAATGCAGTGGGCGACATCTGCGTGTTCCAGTTTGGCAATGGTGACAGTAAATTGAAGTATAGCGAATATGCCACTTTGACGGACGGACAGCTTACGGCTGACATTTCGTTGGCCTCCGGAATGGGCGTGTGTACCGTATATGTGCTGGCAAACGTGGGTGACCTGACTTCGAGAGTGGCATACGGAAGCACACTGGCCGACTTCAAGAAGCTGGCGGCCGAAGTGACTTCGGGCAAAGGCACCGGGCAGAACCTGCCTATGTGCGGCAGCAAGAACGATTTCAATTCGGAAACAGCCAATGCTTCGCTTACGGTACAACTGACCCGTTCGGTGGCTAAAGTCAGCCTGAACCTGACTACTCCGAACACAGGCGACGCTTTCACAGTGAGTGCCATCAAACTGATGAATGTGGCAAAGAAGCTCTATTATGTAGAATCGGCGGCCACAGCTCCGACTCCGGCAGAGCTTACCTCCTATACGAGTGACAATACGAAAACTGTTGCTTGGTACATCCCTGAAAACAAGGCGGGAAGTAAGTCCCTGACCGATTGGAAAGACCGCTACGAGGGCAACGTGCCTGCTACGGCTACGTATGTCCTGATAGAAGGAAGCTATACGCCGAAAGGCGGTACAGCCCGCGATGTGGCCTATTCCATTTATCTGGGAGCGGGTGACAAACCCGGCGATTTCAATGTGGCACGCAATACGAGATATACGGTGAATGCCAGCATTAAAGGCACAAACCTGAACGACGGTCGTGTGCTGGTGGGCAAGGATTTGAGCGCTGCCGGCACAGAAACTGCCAATTGCTATGTGGTGAAAACCACCGATGCCAATAAATGGTATCGCTTCAAGGCCACAGTCCGCGGCAATGGCGCACAGACTGCGGCGCAGATTTCCTATACGGGAGCCGAAATTCCTGCGGGTGACAAGATTGCGCCTACCAATGCTTCCCTTGTGTGGGAAACGCGTGAAGGGGGAACTGCCCGCACACTGGACTACGTGGGCTATTCACGCAACGGCTACATCGTGTTCAAACTGGGCAGTGCAACCGAAGGCAACGCTGTGGTTGCCGCCAAAAGCGGTACTACAACCCTCTGGAGCTGGCATATCTGGGCCACAAAGGCATTTGACCGGGCGGGAATCAAGGTGCAGGCGTACGACACACGTCCCCGCGTTGTTGACGGACATTTCAAGCCTGCCCAGCGTAAGGGAATAAAGGTGATGGACCGCCATCTGGGCTCTGCCAGCGGTGCGGCTTCTAAGGTGGAAGCAGAGGTTATAAAGACGTATGGCGTGTATTTCCAGTTTGGTCGCAAAGACCCGTTCCCAGCGGCAGGTGTGATGGCAAGGGCCGATGATGCGGAGATTGTTCCTGTCTATGACGGGAGTGGAAGCAAGATATTGAAGAACAGCAATCAGAAGAAGAACAGCGAGATAACGAAGGGAACCGATCAGGCTGCGGTGAAGGCCCAACTGGCTTATACAGTGGAGAACCCCTTGATGTTTATGTTGCGTGACGATGGAGATAAAGTTGCTGCTTACGGCGGTGACAACACTAATCCTTCTTATAACTGGATTTTTGCGGCGCATCCGCAAAAAACTCCCTGGAAGGCATCTAATAAATTGTGGGGTGGCAGCTTGGTGGACGAGGCAACCAGCCTTCCATTGGCAACCGAGGTGAATATAAAGAAAACCATTTATGATCCATGTCCTTATGGCTACCACATGCCGCCACAGGACATTTGGACTAATTTTACGGTTGCTGCTACGGTTTATAATTCAAGTAATATAGCCGATTATAATGTAGTTGCTGACGACAAGTTTAACCAGGCGGATTCCAAAACAGGTTTTACCGATGCAAAGTTTAAGGTGTGGGGACGCAGGTACTTTACTACCGGAGAAGCGTCGGCAACTGCCGCGGACGGTACGAGCAATGAGGCGTTCTACCCGGCAGCCGGCTATCGCAGCGGTGCCGGTGGTCGTGTCAACGGCGTGGGTTGGGGCTGCTACGCTTGGTCGGCCTCGCCGTTCTCTGCAGCCTCGCAGTACGCGGGCTTTCTGCGCGTGAGCTCGCATTGGGTGCGCCCGGTGTACTACGCCAGCCGCGCGGGCGCCTTCCCTGTGCGTTGTGTCCGAGACTGATAGCGGTACGAAGTGACGCTATTCGATTTTTTGGTTTTGTTCTTGGGGGCATTTAAAGCCCCCAAGTCCTAAAACCGCCGTAAGGCGGTCGAAAAAAAAATAAAAAGAAACAAGTTCCGGTTATATGTCGAGAGTATTGCAAGTCCTGTTGCTTGCAGTAGGGTGATATGTAAATTCAGCAATCCACTGGCGGAGTAATGTCGTATAGGACTACGTGTTGTGCGGTTATGCGCCGCCTGCACCCCGAGCTACGTTTCCGTTAGTTATCCACACCAGTCTGTATGGGGACCGAGCAGGGCATCCTGTTTTGATAGGGATGATTCCACTCTTTTCCGGTACATTCATTTCAGTGATTGCTTTTTCCGGCAGCCGGCTATCGCAACGGTGCCGATGGTCGTGTCAACAACGTGGGTTGGGGCTGCTACGCTTGGTCGGCCTCGCCGTTCTCTGCAACCTCGCAGAACGCGGGCTTTCTGAACGTGAACTCGAATTGGGTGAACCCGGTGAACAACACCAACCGCGCGGACGCCTTCCCTGTGCGTTGTGTCCGAGAACTTACAGGCCAGAACTGTGTTTGTATGAAGCACCGGAGAACTTATGGAGGTTAAACTTTCTTCTTACCCCCGGTTCGTTCTCCGGTTTTTGGCCGGACAAGGATGTGAATCACTGTCTGTGCGTATTTGTTTGTTTGGAAAGTTCTCCCCTTCCAAGCGTGGAAGGGGGAACTTATTTTTTATCGGAAAAACATAAACTGTAATTCAATGAAATATTTATCATCAGTTACTCATCATAATGAACCTGTATGACTGTAAAGGAAATTATTCAGATAGAGAACGGCAACCACAACACCATAATCCTGTTGCGTGAAGGAATCTTCTGGCGTGCCTATGAGAAGTCGGCGTATGCCTTCTCCATGCAGATACATCCCTATAAGCCTACCCGCAAATGGGTGATTGCCGTAAAGCAGGATGTCGTGTCACTGGGCTTCCCGGTGTCGGCAGCCGGAAATGTGCTGAACGGCTGCAAAGTGCTGATGCAACAGGAAGGGCGTCTGGTGCTTGCCGCCTCGCCCATAGCCGCCGGGGATTTTGAGGCTTGGAAGCAGTCTGTTCCCATGGCTTTGCCGGATAACGGACGGCAGCCAAAGAATGTGCCGCATCCGTATGTGTCTGCCGCCGAAACGCCACAGGCTTCCGTCACCGCAGTTCCGCCTGCCGGACAGGGCTGCGAAAACCTTGCGGACAGCATCCGCCGGTTCAATATCGAGAGCAAGACACCGGTGGAGTGCATGTTGTTCCTTATGGAACTGAAACGCCGCCTGGCAGAATAACCATAAACATCATAGGAAGAATGGCTACTTATAATCAA
>ERZ837910.3171-NODE-3171-length-18493-cov-20.010468_pt1 | contig 18493 bp, 18 predicted proteins | sample MGYA00519940_ERZ837910 | MGnify/ENA primary metagenome ERZ837910 (study PRJEB31850, sample SAMEA3708825) | human gut metagenome | biome: human gut; feature: human-associated habitat; material: faeces | place: China | collected 2014 ... | reverse complement strand
GTTATTGTGTAAAGAAAAATCCTCTGTTAGCTGGTGAAATCTTATTGCTGTCTGGTCTTACGGATCTTGCTGATGGATATATCGCAAGAAGATTCCATAGGATTAGTAATTTAGGAAAAATACTTGATCCGGTGGCTGATAAGCTGACACAGGCAGCGATGTTAATCTGTCTGTTTACTCGTTTTCAGCATATGCTTCTTTTAATCGTAATAATGGCAGGTAAGGAGCTGTATATGGTAGTCAGTGGATGTCTTGTGATACGAAAGACAGGAAAAGTACATGGTGCAGACTGGCATGGAAAGATAGTAACCTTTTTATTATATGGAACTGCAGCGGTGCATATTATATGGTTCCAAATTACACCGATGGTATCAGATCTGTTGATTGGTTTGTGCGCTATAATGATGGTCATATCGGTCGCTCTGTATATTATCCAGAATACCAGGACTCTTAAGGGAGAGACTGTATAAGCAATTTTATATTGCAATGACTAGAAAAATATTTAGGAGAAGATAGATATAAACAGTAAGTCAAACACACAAACTATGGAGTCTTTAGTCGGTTTAATAAAATTTTAGATAGAAAATAAATCATTCAATGTCATTTAGATAAGGTTTTTTATGACAAAAAGACAGATTGCTTATCTGCCTTATAATGCAGTATAATGGTAGTCAGACAGTTTTGGATATAAGAGATGATCTTGGAGCAACAATGAATGAATGCAGGGAAGTGACCGAAAAGTACCGCACAGGACGGAGTGCATATTTACGGATCGGACAGTTGTTTATGAGATTGTTTGCAGGACTATTATAGCAGAAAGAAGAGGTGTTCGATATGTGTACAGCAGCAACTTACAAAACAAAAGATTTTTATATGGGCAGAACGCTTGATTATGAATTTTCCTATGGGGAACAGATCACGATAACACCAAGAAATTACGAATTTGATTTCCGGTTTTCCGGGAAGATAAAAAGCCATTATGCTTTGATCGGAATGGCATTTGTTGCAGGAGGTTATCCGCTTTATTATGATGCTGTTAATGAAAAAGGCCTTGGAATGGCAGGTCTTAATTTTGTCGGCAATGCGGCATATGAAGAGGCTTTGCCGGAAGATGAAACAGAAGTCAGCCAGGTGGCACAGTTCGAGTTCATCCCATGGATCCTTACACAGTGTGCTACTGTAGCAGAGGCGAGAGAGAAGCTGGCAGCAATGAGACTGACAGGTACAGCATTCAGTGAACAGCTGCCGACAGCACAGCTTCACTGGATCATTGCAGACAAAGACTCCTGTATCGTTGTTGAGTCTATGAAAGATGGGCTGCATGTATATGATAATCCGGTAGGAGTGCTTACCAATAATCCACCATTCCCGAGTCAGATGTTTGCACTGAATAATTATGCCGGAGTATCCAGAAAACAGCCGGAGAGTACTTTTGCAGGAGTATTACAGCTTGATGCATATAGCAGAGGAATGGGTGGAATGGGAATACCTGGAGATCTTTCCAGCCAGTCAAGATTTGTGAAAGTTGCCTTTACAAAATTAAATTCGATCTCCGGTGAAGAAGAGGATGAGAGTGTAAGCCAGTTCTTCCATATCTTAGGATCCGTAGATCAGCAGCGTGGATGCTGTGAGGTGACAGAAGGCAAATATGAGATCACGATATACACGTCCTGTTGTAATACAGCAAAAGGTATTTATTATTATACGACTTATGATAATCATCAGATCACAGCGGTTGACATGCATGCGGAAAATCTGGATTCAGATCAGCTGATCTGTTATCCGCTTCTGTCCAAGGGCGAAGTCAGATGGCAGAATAAATAATACGAAAATGCACGGAGAAAGCATAACGCAGAACAACAGGAGGACAATATCGAGATTGTATGGAATGCAGATGTTAGGTTGATAATTGTGCAAGCACCGCCTGCACAATTTGTGCAACAAAAAAGAGGAGCCAGTCCAGACTCCTCAAAGGTACGTTATTTCAAAAAGTTGCTCTTGTGTTCCAGCGCGTGCAGATTATAGCCAAGTGTAGCCAGGTGCGCTACCTTCAGCGCAACCAGATTGATGTCGGTGGACATCGCACTGGCGATCTGCTCGGCTGTGTATCCATACTCATAGATGTAACGAAGGACTTCATCGCTGTCCATCAGAATCTCTGCTGCTACGATGTTCGCTTCATATTCCGGTTTGGATTTCATATCGTAGAGCATGAACTCATGAATCGGGGTGGTTTTCGCCATATTCCGGTGAAGCTGGTCATGCCCTAATTCATGTGCGCACACGATGCGCAGCATATTTTCATCCAGACTGTTATTCAGGAAAATAAAGCGATTTCGCTTAATCACCCGGTACATTCCCTTCAGGGAACCGAAATTTTCGCAAAGCATGACATTGATACCAAGCTGCCTTGCAATTTCAAAAGGGTCTCTGGAACCGCAGCGTTTTACCAGTTTCTCACCGACCCGTGAAAGCTGTTCCGCATTCATCATACCACCTCCAGTTTACAGTATAGCGAAAAGTGTGTACGATAAATATCACTGATCGGTTTTTTTACGCCTCGTTTTCGGGGCGTATTTTTTATTGTTCTCTTTGGCAATCCAGTAGGCATCGGTCAGAGCTTTATATGCTCCTTCGATGGCATCCTCGCTTAATTCGCCGCCAGCGAACATACCGGTCACTTCGCTGACCAGTTCTTCAATATCTTTCGCTGCTTTTGCGCCGCCTTTTTCATGGGCTTCTACAACATAGGTGCCGCTGCTTCCCAGCAGATACTCAGTAGTAGTATTCAGCGCATCCGCGATCTTCTGGATCGTAACCATATTGGATGGTTTACGGCTGCCAAGCTCATAATTCTGAATTGTGCGGGCGGTTACACCGGCCTTCTCTGCAAGTTCTACCTGAGTTAAATTGGCTTCTGTTCTTTTTTCTTTCAACCTTTCTTTGAAGACCATAGGAATACCTCTTTCTTTTTTGATTACGAACACGAACACTTTTTCATAAAAATCTATTGACACGAAAAACTGTGCTTGCTATAATGACGATGGAAACACGAAATACAATTCGTGTAATTATAGTATCACAAGAAATGCTGTGTGTCAATGCGTTCGTGAAAAGTTGTTCGTGCTTTCACGAACGGAGAGGAGGAATACGGGATGCAAAGGGTGATTCTTCATTGTGATATGAATAATTTCTATGCCTCTGTCGAGTGTATGCTGAACCCGGAACTGAAGAACAAGCCGGTGGCAGTGTGCGGTTCTGTGGAGGAACGGCATGGCATCGTACTTGCGAAGAACTATGCAGCAAAGGCGTTTGGCGTTTCCACGGGAGAGGCAATCTGGCAAGCAAAGCAGAAGTGCCAGAATCTTGTGATCGTGGAGCCGCACTATGAGCAATATATGAAGTTTTCAAAGCTGGCTCGTGAAATATACGGTCGCTATACCGATCAGATCGAGCCGTATGGGATGGACGAATGCTGGCTGGATGTGACCGGAAGCGGCTGCATGGGAACCGGATTTGAAATCGCAGATGAGATTCGCAGAACGGTTAAGTTTGAATTGGGACTTACGATTTCCGCAGGAGTGAGCTTCAATAAGATTTTTGCCAAGCTTGGGTCGGATATGAAAAAGCCGGATGCGATTACCTGCATCGAAGCAGATTCGTTCCAGGAGAAGATTTGGTGTCTTCCCGCCTCTGACTTGCTTGGAGTCGGCAGAGCGACCGAGAAGGTTCTGTCCGGTTATGGGATTCATACCATTGGAGAGCTTGCTGCAACATCGGATGATTTCTTGAAGTGCCGCCTTGGAAAGAATGGACTGGCGATTAAGAAATATGCCAATGGACTGGATGATTCGCCGGTTATGCGTTCCGATTATGTCTCCCCAGTAAAGAGCATTGGGCACGGAATAACGACCATGCAGGATTTGGAGAATAACGCCGAAGTCTGGTGTGTCATGCTGGAACTGGTGCAGGAGATCGGAACCAAGCTGCGAGCACATAAAAAGAAAGCTGGCGGAATAGCGATTTCCATCCGCAACAACGAGCTTTACACGAAAGAGTGGCAGTGCCGGATTGGTATTCCGACACAAAGCCCTACCTATCTGGCGAAAACCGCATTTGCACTGTTTGCAAAGAACTATCAGTGGGAGCATCCGATTCGTTCAGTGACGGTTCGGGCAATCAACCTGTTTGAAGAGGATTGTCCGATACAATACGACCTATTCACCGACGTGAAATCACTGGATCGCCAGGAACGGCTGGACGCAGCGATTGAGCAGATTCGATTCCGATTCGGGAAAGATGCGATTAAAAATGGGGTACTTTTTCAGAAAAGCAAGATGCCGACAGAGCGAAAAGTGGATTTGGTTATGCCGACAGGAATGATTGGTTAATACAGCACCGGTAGAATCTGGTGAGTTCTTTGCTAAAAGAAGTCAACACATTCGCCGGTTTACAGAGGAGGAGCGTAGAATATGTCGGAACAGAAATGTAGAAAAGTATATGTACCTGTGAACTTAGATGTGGATGCAGAGGGAAATATTCGTCCGCGCCTGATTCGCTGGATTGACGGACGGGTATATGAGATCGACCGATTGAAGCATAAGTGCCGGGCGGCTTCCACGAAAGTGGGCGGCTGCGGAATTCGTTATACGGTCATGATCGGTGGGCATGAGAGTTTTCTGTTCAACGAAGATGAAAAATGGTTCGTTGAGGCAAAGGAGCAGTGCCTATGATCCTTTCACAGAAAAAAATAGAAGAAATCGCTGTTGCAGTGATAAGAGATTTTCAAAAGTCCTTTTTCGGCAGCGAAGCAGATGATCCGGCAAGATTTGCGCTTCCGACACCCATTGACCAGTTTGCATCCGATTATCTGAACCTGAAGGTGTCATTTCAAAAGTTGTCCTCGGACGGAAGCATCTATGGTCTGACCGCGTATGTGGATACAGAATATCAGATAGAGGTTGATGGAAGTCAGAGGAGCATCTTCCTGAAAACTAATGATGTGGTTCTGGACAAGAGTTTCATTGAACCAGAGAATATTCGGAAACTCTGCGGAAAACGCAGATTTACGCTGGCACATGAGTGCGCTCACCAGATATTGTTTCAGCTGGATGCCGATGACCGAAAGATAGCCTGCCATAAGAGACCGGAAGTGAGGAAAAAAGGTTCCCGCGTTCTGAGAACGCAGGAAGATTGGAACGAGTGGCAGGCCAATTCGCTGGGAGCTGCCATCCTGATGCCCCAGTTAGAAGTGGATCGGGCGATGTGGTTCATCAACAGCAGAAAGCCTCTGACATGTTATGGATGGCGTTTTTATAACAAAGACCAGGTGAAGATAGATACTTTCTGTGGTGTCTTTGGCGTTTCGAGATCGGCAGCTGCTATCCGCTTGGAACAACTGGGCTATCTGAACCGGAAAAAGGATTATGAATATCGTGATCCATTGGAGGTGTGGCCATGAGCAGGAATATCAGAGTATCGGAACCATCTGCGGAAATGCAGATTAAAATCATCCGGGCAAAGGATGCGATTGCTTCGCAAAAGCCCAGGATTGTCAGGTGCCCTTATTGCCGACACAATTCAATCATCGTCTTTGAGGATACCAGAGGACATGTGCAGACCAAATGTAAGGCCTGCGGACGCGAGACCGTCTTCAATGTTTTGGAGATGAGAAGATTACGGAGATTGCAGCTCTACTATTCGTCTTTGAATGGTTGAGATGACAATAAATAACCCTATTAACACAATTTTATAAGTCATAGCTGTGCTGTGGAGCCGCTGACAGGCGAAGTCTTCCGAATGCCGCATGAGACAGAATTATGGGATACCCATGTTCTGTTTTATCGGCACAGGATTTTTTCTTCACCGTCATGCGGCTCTTTTTTTGACCTTCCGTCGATCCGGTTCTGTACCGGCTGTGCGGAAGGAGAAACGTATGTATTACGATCAGCATGTATGTGGAGCAAGAATTCAGGAATTACGCAAATCAAAAGGGTATACGCAGGAGGCCCTGGCTGAGGCGATTGATATTGATGCAAAACGCATTTCCAAAATTGAGCGCGGAGTAATATCGGCATCTTATAATGACATGATTTTGTTTTCGGAATTCTTTGGAGTAACGCTGGATTATCTGATCATTGGCAAGAGACAGGATGTGGATGCGTTGAAAAAGAAAGTGCAGGATGCCATTACGCAGCTTCAGGAAGCACTGATGTGAACTCGCAAAATTAGGTGGGCAAAGTCGCAGTTTCCGGCGTGTTATGTAAAACCGCATTCTTTTATACTTACTTTACAGCTAAGGCAACAAGGCTGATGAACTATGAAAATTGAATACTCATTCTCCAAGTACATTACTGACAGAACGAGCCTTCGACTGCACGCCATGATGCCCAACAGGGGCGAAGCGGAATCGCAGCAGCAAATGTCGGATTGCAACCGACGGTGGTGTAAAAGCCTGTCAGGGACAATGATACTTCCGTAATTCGCGGTCCGGCCATAAAGAAGGCGGGATGGTTAAATTCCAATGGAGCAGTGAAGCACACTGCCGCTTGTGAGAAATCCCCGATCTCTGGGGTGCCAAGAAAAAGTACAGAGAAACCATATTTTAAGAAAGGCTGTCAGAATAAAGCATTTGTATTATTTTCTGTCAGCTTTTATCCATAGATGATTATGGGATTGGAGGCAACCAGATGAAAGAAAACTGGGTTTACCGGCGAGGAGATATTTACCTTGCCAATCTTGGTGTTCCGATAGGATCAAAGCAGGGCGGTGTTCGTCCGGTAGTGGTTCTTCAGAACGATGTCGGCAACTTTTATTCGCCGACGATTACGGTTGCTCCTCTGACAACGAAGATACAAAAGAAAAGAAACCAGCCGACACATTATTTTCTTCGGAAGGCAAAAGGGCTGGCAAGATCTTCGATGGTATTGGCGGAGCAGCTTGATACATGTGATAAGACCTGTGTGATTCGGTATCTCGGCAAGGTAAGCAAGGGACAGATGCGCGGAATTGATGAAGCTGTGAAAGTGCAGCTTGGATATTATATTCCGGAACAGGCAGAGAAAAAAAGGCAAGGCAAATGCCGAAAGGAAGTGAATTTTGATGGTGGATAAATTGATTAAGCGTAAAGAAGCCGCTGAGATGTTGGGGATTAGCCTGGACACCTTGGATCATGCAAGAATGGAAGGGTTGATCACTTACGTTCAGTATGTTGAGAATGGCTGTGTTTATTTTACTGAAGTTGGACTTCAGGAGTATATTGCAAGGTCTACACACCGTGCAAGGCCGAAGGATAACAATCCGACTTTCCGAAAGAAGAGAACAGTCAGGAGCGAAATTCGACATCGTTGAGCATTGGCAGGTTATTCGCAATAATGAATATATCAGCTAAAAGTTTGGAGGTGTCGAAGATGGCAAGAAAAAGATATGCGATTCCTCAGTACGGAACCGTCATCATGGCGGGTAAGGAATATTACCGAACTCGAATTGAGGATGCTGATGGAAAGCGGGTGGCGTTGTATGGCAGAACCCGTGAAGAACTATATGATAAGGTGCTCGAAGCGAGAGAGCAGATTGAGGATAATACATTTCGCAGATCATCCCCCACAGTAAAGGAGTATTGCGAAAAGTGGCTGTTGTTACAATCCGCACAGGTAAGAGCCACTACTTTGACGGATTACACATCGAAAGTAAACCGGCATATTATAAAGCCTCTGGGTCATATGAATATAGCAGATGTTACAGCAGATGATATTCGTCTGGCACTGGTTCCGGTATCCAAAAAATCAGCGTCTGTGTACAAATCGGTTAATATACTTTATAAGAGCATTTTTGCGGCGGCAAAAGAAAGCAAAGTGATTCAGGACAATCCTACAATTTATTTGTCTGGAAAGAACGGGGGCGTTCCTCAAAAAGAGAAAAACCCTTTGACTGATGATCAGGTGGAGAGATTGCTGGATGCGATAAGAGGATTACCACCGTATGTATTTGTGATGCTTGGTTTGTATGCGGGGCTTCGGCGAGAAGAAATTCTTGCATTGCAGTGGGATTCAGTTTTTCTGGATGAAGCAGCACCGTATTTGACAGTGTGCAGAGCTTGGCATACAGAGCACAATCGACCGGTAATAATGTCTGAACTGAAAACAAAGGCTGCTCATCGAGATGTACCGCTTCCTGATTGCCTGGCGAAATGCCTGAGAGAAGCAAAGGAGAATTCCACATCAGACTATGTTGTTGCGAACAGCGAGGGCGAACCGCTTTCATATACGCAGTTTAAGAGGCTCTGGCAGTATATTGTGACCAGAACTGTAAAGGAACGGAGCTACTACCGTTATGAGAATGGAAAACGAGTGAAGCATACGGTGAAACCGGTGCTGGGCGAAAGAGCTGCGCATAATGGAAAGGTGGTTTATAGCTTAGACTTTGAAGTGACACCACATTTGCTGCGGCATACTTATATTACAAATCTTATTCACGCATCGGTTGATCCTAAAACAGTTCAATATCTTGCCGGTCATGAGAACAGCAAGATAACGATGGACATTTATGCAAAGGCAAAGTATAACCGGCCTGATGAACTGGCGGGCATATTAGAGGATACCTTTACACTGTGGGATGCAGAATAGGCCAGACAGTTTCATGAATGAGATCAAAAAGAGTAGGGATAATCCCTGCTCTTTTTACATATAGCCGACATCCTTGAGAACCGGAGCAGCATTCTGGATAATTAAAGAGCAAAGATCAATTTGAATATATCAAGAAAATGGAGGAAGCAATAATGGCAAGAAAAAAAGTAGTGCCGGAATATGGAACAATTATGAAGAGGGGCGTTCAATATTACAGAACACGAATGCAGGATGCGGATGGAAAATGGATTTCGCTATATGCACAGACTCCTGAAGAGCTGTATGATAAATCCATTGAGATGAAGCGCAGTATTGAGGATGAAATATTCCGAAAGAATAATCCGACAGTAGCTGAGTATTGTGAAAAATGGTTGAAGATGCGCTCGGCGAGTATGCGAGAAAACACATTGAGTGGATATGAGCGCACGATAAGAAAATACATTATTGGAGCTATTGGAGATATGTATATGGACGAAGTGACGACCGATGACCTTCGCTTGCTGCTGGTGCCAATCTCCAAGCAATCAGCTTCCCTGTACAGCAAAATGAATATGCTGATCAAATGTGTTTTCTATTCAGCAGAAGAAAGCAAAATCATCAGTTATAATCCGGCTGCGTCGCTTTCTGCAAAAGGCGGAACACCAAAGCAGGAAAAGAAGGCATTGACGGATGAGCAGGTGAAAATTCTTCTGGATACAATCAGGGGATTACCACCGTATGTTTTCGTAATGATTGGGTTGTACGCAGGGTTGAGGCGGGAAGAAATTCTTGCACTGCGATGGGATTGTGTTTTCCTGGATGGTGCCACCCCATATATATCGGTAAGGCGAGCATGGCGTTCTGTAAATAATCGTCCGGTAATTTCAACAGAGTTAAAAACGCCAGCAGCCAAAAGGGACATTCCCATTCCGGGCAAGTTGGTGGAATGTTTGAAAGAGGCAAAAGAAAAGTCAAAATCGGAATATGTGATCTCGGACAGGAATGGTAACGCTCTGGCTGAATCCCAGTTCGTGAGGGTGTGGAAGTACATAGCAGTTCGTTCTACGGAAGAACGCTGCTATTACACCTATGTGAATGGGCAGAAGATTAAGCATGTGGTACAGCCGAAGCTTGGTGAGCATCAGCCGAACAATCCGAAGTTGGTATATACGATGGATTTCCAAGTGACACCGCATCAATTACGTCACACTTATATCACGAACCTGATTTATGCTTCGGTTGATCCTAAAACCGTACAGTATCTTGCCGGACACGAAAACAGCAAGGTGACTATGGACATTTACGCCAAAGTCAAGTATAATAAACCTGCCCAGTTACATGGGGTGATCAACAGAGCAATCGACACATCAAAAAAAGATTAGGGTTAAAATCCGACAAAAGCCTACAAAATCGTGGGTTTAAGAACTGGTGGACGAAGAGCAAAAAGCTTGAAAAACCGCGTAAAATCAAGCAAAATCGAGCTTCGGTTTCGTGAAGTACGGTCTGAAGGCTGCACGTCGTGCACCCCAGTTCTCCAAGCGCTGATTTATCTCAGTATGCACTTTTACGGCTCTGCTTCGGCAGAGCCGTTTTTTGCTGCCCACTTTTCTGGAGAACTGGGGAGCACGACTGCGCATCTCCGGCGGTTGCCCCGCAAGGGGCGAGCCGGAGGCGCTTATTGATCTTTGCTCAAGCATCGCGTGCAGGGCGCAGCCCTGCCAGCGATGCACCCCAGTTCTCCAAGCGCTGATTTATTTCAGATGTATCTTTACGGCTCTGCTTCGGCAGAGCCGTTTTTTGTATTTCAAAAAGAACACCCTCGGCCCAAAGGCGCGGGGGTGTTCTGCTGTGATAGGGAATGTCAGGTGGAAGCGGAAAGCATCTTTTGCAGCTGGGTCTTGGCCCGGTAGTAGGTCACCCGGGCCCATGCGGCATTGTGGCCGAAGATCAGCCCGATGCGGTCGAAGGGCAGCTCGCCGAATACCCGGAGGCTGAACACCTCTTTGTAAGGTTCGTCCAGCGTGTGCAGGCACTGATGTACAGTGAATGCCGCATCCTGATCGACCAGCAGCTGGGCAATGTCCGGAGTGTCGGCGGGGGCGGTTTCGGCATCTTCCAGCGGGGCAGTGCGCTTGGTCCGGCGGCAGTGGGAATAATAGGCGTTGCGGGCCACCGTGAACAGCCACGCCCGTACATCCTGCCGGCCGTCGTAGTCCTTCAGGCCGTCCAGTGCCTTGAAGAAAGTTTCCTGCGTCAGCTCCTCGGCCAGCGCTTCGTTGTGGGTCAGGCCCTGCAGGAACAGAAACACATCCCGGAAATAGAGCCGGTAAACGCTGTCGATGTCCATAGGCTCAGCCCTTCTTATAGTCGATGCCGTATTCCTGGTCGGTGCCGTAGGCGTAGTCGAAGGTACCGTCCGGGTTTTCCTGCACGATGTAGCGGTCTACCAGCTGTCCATCGCGGTAGTACAGGGTCTGGTCTGCGCAGTCCACGGTCAGCAGCTGGGTGCGAGACACCATGACCCATACAGTGGATCGATCAGAACCCACCAGGGCTGTCAGTACCCGATGCACGCCCGGAAAGCGGTAGCGCATGGCCCGCACAGTGATCTGCGGCTTGCCCCAGCTGAAGGTGCCCTCCATATCCAGCCAGACCCCCTCGCCCTGCGCTTCCAGAATGCAGATGTCCGCGCCATTCTCTTTGCGGTTGTAGGTCCAGAAATGAGCCTGCTCTGTGGTGGCCGGGACGCGGGCAGTGCCCATCCAGAACATCATTGCCAGAGCGCACAGGGCTGCCAGCACAGAACCGATTGCTGCACGGATGCTCCTTCTTTGCAGGACGGCCCTGATCCTGCGCAGGGGCGCATCCGGCTGCGCTTCCGGCCGTACCGGAACCGGCTGCTCCATCTGTTCCAGCTCGGCGCGGCAGGCTTCACATTCGGCCAGATGCTCCTCCACCAGTGCATTGGTGGCCTCACTGGTAATGTGCTCCGCATACAGCGGCAGCAGGTCACGGATGATATCACAATTCGTTTTCATCGTATTTTGCCCTCCTTTTTCATGGCCTTTCACCCCAATAACGCAGAAAAGGAGAAAGCGTTACAGGTTTCTGCAAATTTTTTGCAGGCTCAGCCCTTTTCCTGCCAGAATAACCCGCCGCTGGTCTGGAACAGGGGCCAGGGGTTCACGCTCTTGCTGCCGAGTTTGAAATCCATGGTCAGCTCCTCGCCCAGCACGCCGACAGCCTGCCCCCGCTCCACGGTCTGGCCGCGGGTCACGGAGAGCTCCTGCAGGCCGTACAGATAACTGCGCACGCCGCAGCCGTGGTCGATGACCACGGTGCTGCCGGTGAGGGCCAGATCGCCTGCAAACACCACCACGCCATTCGCCGGGGCACGGCAGGGCTCACCGGGGATGGTGTAGAGCCGGGTGGAGTTGGAGCGGCTGCCCTGCTGGCCGCCGGTCACCTTGACCTGACCGAAATCCACCAGCGTCATGTAGTTTTCTGCCGGGCAGAGGAAGGCACCGGCCCAGAGCTTTTCCCGCACGGGCTGCTCGTACAGAGGCCAGATGTTGTTCCGGAACTCGGCGTTGGCGGCCTCGGTGGATGCAGGTTCCGGCTCCACCTCCACAGTGCCGAAATCCTTGGGCAGAACGGTCAGCGTCCGGGCAAAGGTCTCGCCGTTGACGGTAACGTTGACCGTGTGCCCGCCCGCCGAAGCGTTGTAGGCGGCGGGGATGTAGGCGCGCCAGCCGCTGCCCAGCCGGACACACTGAACGCTGCCCAGGTCGGTCTCCACGGCGGGAGCGGTCTCGCCGGTCAGGCCGGTGATGGAAAGCGCCGCCACACCGCCCTGCTCCAGCCGCTCGGTGGAAAGGGCGACCTCCGCGCTGGCCTGCAGGGTGAACCGGAAGGAGTAGCTGTACCAGCCCGTGGGCCTGGCCGGGTGCTCCACGCCCAGGTTCTTGCGGATGGCACCGGTGGAGCCGCCCTCAAACTGGGTGGCAAGATAGTCCTGCGGCAGCCGCCAGACCGTCAGCTTTGCCTTGTAATCCCCGTTGGCAGGGAAGAGAAAGTCCTCGTATTGAGAGGCTGACCCAGCAAATACGATGCTGCCGATGTCGGTTTCAATGGTCAGGGTGGTGTAGCTGGCCCAATCGGGCAGGGCGAGGGCCGGGTGTGCGTCATACAGCACGCCCAGTTTCTGCACAGTCAGGGTCTCCGGGCTGGTGAACACCTTATCGAACACGCCGCCCAGCAGCGGCACTTGCCAGCAGGAGCCGTTCACTTCCAGTGCCTGCCCGCCGAACTGCGTGTCTGCCGCCGGGCAGGAACCCTCGCCGGTAAAGGAATAGCTCACGGTCATCACCGCGCCCAGCAGCACAGCAACGCCCAGAATGACACCAACGACCCACAACAAAAATCGTTTCATGGATATGTACTCCTGTTACAAAGCCGCATCCCTGCACTTGGCTCCCCTGCCAAGGGAGCTGGCCGCGCCGGAGCGGAGAATGAGAGGTTGATTTCAAATCAATGCAGCGTATAAAAAAGCGCACCACAGCTTGCAGGGACAAGCCGGGTGCGTTTTTCGGTGGTTGGTTTATTCTGCGGCATCCTCGGCAGAAGGATCTTCTGCGGGCTGCTCTGCGGCAGGCTCAACGGTCTCAGCCTTATCCTCGCCAAACAGCAGACGCTCGTACTCGTCCAGCTCCTTCTCACGGCGGTGCAGATAGACAGCCACGGCGGCCAGCGCACCGGCCACAGCGGCCAGCGTGGCGATAACAGCGATCAGACAGGATTTCTTCATAGGACACACTCCTTTTCTGGTGGGGAACGGTGGTTCATGGAACCGGAGTTCATTTTGATAAGGCTATTATACCCGGAAAAGCAAAAAATTACAATCCGAAATGCAGAAATTTCATCAATCCGGGCAATCACAGCAATTTGGTCAGCAGCAGCTTTTTGTAGACCTTGAAGGCACCGGGCAGGGTGTACGCAGCCTCCAGCTGTTCCTTTCCGGCCCAGACGCAGCCTGCGGGGGCGGGCTGCTCCGGCACGGTGAGGAAATAGCCGCTCTGGTGCCATTCGATGTGGGTGAAAATGTGCTTGGCCGCAGGCAGGGGCGTGAAATGTACCCCTGTGCAGTCCAGCCCCAGGGCAGCAAGGCGGGCGGCGGTCTCTGCGGCGGTAAGGGTGGTATCCTCCCACAGCACCGGCTGCCACAGCCCAGCCAGCAGGCCCTTGGCGGGCCGCTGCTGGAGCAGCACCCGGCCCTCGTTCAGCACCAGCGCCACCGTGACCGGTGTGATGCGCCGGGCCTTGGGGGGCGTTTTCTGGGGCAGGGAGAGGGCAGTGCCTGCGGCCCGGGCCCGGCAGAGCGTGCCCAGCGGGCACTGCTCACACAGAGGTGCGCCGTTGGGCAGGCAGACCAGCGCGCCCAGCTCCATCAGAGCCTGATTGTAGTCTCCGGCTTTTGCGGGCGGCTGGTGCTCCATGACCCGTGCCGTGAACTCCCGCTTCACCTGCGGGTCGGTGACCAGCCGGGGGTCGTTGTAGAGCCGGGCAAACACCCGCAGAACGTTGCCGTCCACGGCGGGCACCGGGAGGCCGAAACTGATGGATGCAATGGCCCCCGCCGTGTACTCCCCGATGCCGGGCAGGGCCAGCAGGGCGTTGTAATCAGCAGGCAGCTGCCCGCCGTACTGAGCGCAGACGATCTTCGCTGCCTTCTGCAGATTGCGCACCCGGCTGTAATAACCCAGCCCCTCCCACAGCTTGTGCAGCTTTTCCTCCTCACATCCGGCCAGTGCGGGGATATCCGGCAGGGCGGCAAGGAAGTGCTCGTAGTAGGGCAGCGCCGCCGAGACCCGGGTCTGCTGCAGCATGATCTCGCTCAGCCAGACATGGTAGGGCGTAGGGTCCTCCCGGAAGGGGAGGATGCGGCGGTTGGCGTAGAACCAGTCCAACAGGGCAGGAGCGATATTTTCCACTTGTATTTATCTCCTTGTTGAAAACAACCCTCTCCGTCATTGCTCCGCAATGCCACCTCTCCCGAGGGGAGAGGCTATGCTGCCTTTATCCAAGAGCCGCAATAGGCTCCCCCTTCGGGGGAGCTGGCAAAGCCGACAGGCTTTGACTGAGAGGGTTGAATTTAATCCTTAGAAACCGTAAGCGGTGCGGGGGAAGGGCAGCACGTCACGGATGTTCTGGATGCCCGTGAGGTACATGATCATGCGCTCGAAGCCCAAGCCGTAGCCGGCGTGCTCCACGCCGCCGAACTTGCGCAGGTTCAGGTACCAGTCGTAGTTGGTCTTGTCCATGCCCAGCTCGTCCATGCGGGCCACCAGCTTGTCGTAGTTCTCTTCACGCTGGCTGCCGCCGATCAGCTCGCCGATGCCGGGCACCAGCATATCTGCGGCTGCCACGGTCTTGCCGTCCGGGTTCTGCTTCATGTAGAAGCTCTTGATCTCCTTCGGGTAGTCGGTGACGAACACAGGCTTCTTGAACACCACCTCGGTCAGGTAGCGCTCGTGCTCGGTCTGGATGTCCACGCCCCACTCCACAGGGAACTGGAACTTCTTGTTGTTCTTCTTCAGGATCTCGATGGCCTCGGTGTAGCTGATGCGGCCAAACTCGCAGTTTGCCACCAGCTCCAGACGCTCGATGAGGCCCTTGTCGATGAACTGGTTGAAGAAGGCCATTTCATCCGGGCAGTTGTCCAGCACGTAGCGGATGACGTACTTGGTCATGGCCTCGGCAGTGTCCATGTAGCCGGACAGATCGCAGAATGCCATCTCCGGCTCGATCATCCAGAACTCGGCCGCATGGCGCGGTGTGTTGGAATTCTCGGCGCGGAAGGTGGGGCCGAAGGTATAGATCTTGCCGAAGGCCGTGGCCATCGCCTCGCCCTCCAGCTGGCCGGAGACCGTCAGGTTCGTAGCGCGGCCGAAGAAGTCCTGGGAAAAATCCACCGCGCCTTCTTCCGTTCGGGGCGGCTGGGCCGCGTCCAGCGTGGTAACGCGAAACATCTCGCCCGCGCCTTCGCAGTCCGACCCGGTGATCAGCGGCGTATGCACGTATACAAAACCGTTTTCCTGCAAAAACTTGTGGATGCCGTAAGCCGCCACGCTGCGCACACGGAACGCCGCGCTGAACGTGTTCGTGCGCGGGCGCAGATGCGGCATGGTACGCAGGAACTCCACAGTATGGCGCTTTTTCTGCAGCGGGTACTCCGGCGGGCACGCGCCCAGCACGCGGATGGAATCGGCGTTCACCTCCAGCGGCTGCTTGGCCCCCGGCGTAAGCACCACGCGGCCTGTCACCACAAGGCTGGTGCCCACGCCCGCTTTGGCAATGTCCTTGTAATTTTCCAGCTTGGCAGCTTCAAACACCACCTGCAGCGGCTTGAAGCAGGAGCCGTCGGAAAGCTCGATAAAACCGATGTTTTTGGAATCCCGCACCGTTTTGGCCCAGCCGCACACGGTGACGGAGGCGCCGTCGGCAGGCGCGGATGCGAAAAGCGCGCGGATCTCTGTCCTTTTCATGAGATATCCTCCTTCATAAAATGAAAAATCGACAGCCAAATGTCCCAAACCTTTAGGACGAATTGCTGTCGAATCCGCGGTGCCACCTAAATTACCGCTTGCGCGGCCACTTTTCTGCGCCAAAAAGCGCCCGCAGCTTAACGCGCTGCCCACGGCGTGCCTACGGCCGGTGCATGCCCGGCGTTCGGGTTGCGGCTCGGAAGTGTTCTTTCGGGCGGGGCGCGGCGCGGAGCTTCCACCTTCCCCCGCTCGCTTTTCCGGCTGTTCCGCCTTACTTTTCTCCGTCACTGCCTTTGAATTGTATTTATCCTATCATCCCCGACGGCGCTTGTCAAGCCGCAGACGGGCCCGTCCGCGGGCACAGAGCGCGTTTCGCGACAGAATCGCCGTTTTATACAACAAAACTACATGGAAATCCCGCTGCCACTCTCCTATAATTAAAATGTACGAAATGATATTTTATCCGACTTTGGAGGGAAAATCATGGCCCACACCGCGCTTTTGATCGAACGGCTGCTTCAATTCAGCCTGCAACATTCTCTCATCGGCGAGCTGGACGCCTATGTGGCGCGCAACACGCTGCTGGACCTGTTCGGCCTGTCTGAGCCGTGGGCGGACGGCGTGCCGGAGGAGCATCTGGACGTTCCCACCGTACTGCTGGACGCTCTGCTGGATGACGCGGCGGCCCGTGGCCTGTACGACGGGGAGGTGCCCGCTCTGCGCGTAAATTTTGAGGCGCGCATCATGGGCGCGGTGATGCCCCGGGAAAGCGAGACGGCCGTCCGGTTCGAGCAGCTGCGGCAAACGCAGGGCGTGCGCGCGGCCACGGACTATTTCTACGGCCTGTGCATCGCATCCAACTATATCCGCACCGCGCAGATCGCCAAAAACATCAAATGGGACTATCCCTGCAAATACGGCAGGCTGGAGATTACCATCAACCTCACAAAACCGGAAAAGGATCCCAAGACCATCGCTCTGGAGCGCCTGCAGCCGGCAGCCAGCTATCCCAAATGTATGCTGTGCATCGAGAACATCGGCTATGCGGGCCGCGTGAATTTTCCCGCGCGCCAGAATCACCGTGTGGTGCCGCTGACGCTCTGCGGAGAGACCTGGTATCTGCAGTACAGCCCCTATGTATATTACAACGAGCACTGCATCGTGTTCGCCCATGAGCATGCGCCCATGGCCATCACGCCCCGCACCTTTGAGCAGCTGTTCGATTTTGTGACGCAGTTCCCCCACTACACCTGCGGCAGCAATGCGGACCTGCCCATTGTGGGCGGCAGCATCCTCAGCCACATGCACTTCCAGGGCGGCAGCTATGCCTTTCCCATGCAAAGCGCCGAAACGCTGTGCCGCTACCGTGTGCCGGAGTATCCGGACATCTCCGTCGAGACCATCCGCTGGCCCGTGAGCACCGTGCGTGCGTGCGGCCGGGACGCCGCCCAGCTTATCGGCTTTGCGGGCAGGCTGCTGGAAACCTGGCGCGGCTATTCGGATGCAGAGGCGGACATCCTGGCCGAGACCATGGAAAACGGAAGCCCCACGCCCCACAACACCGTCACGCCTATCCTGCATTATGACGAAAAAAAAGGCTATGTGCTGGACCTTGTACCCCGCAACAACCGCACCACAGAGCAGTATCCCGAGGGTATTTTCCATCCGCACCGGGAGATCCACCACATCAAAAAAGAAAACATCGGCCTCATCGAGGTGATGGGCCTTGCCATCCTGCCCAGCCGCCTTGCGCAGCAGATCGAAGCCATCGCGGCGGTGCTGTGCGGCCAAACGGACGCAAAAGCGTGCAGAGCCGCCGCACCGGAGCACGCAGATTGGCTGGACCTTTTGGTGAAAAAATACGGCACGGCGCTCTCCCCCGAGCAGGCGCAGGACGCTGTGAAACGGGAGATCGGCGCGAAGTTTGAAACGTGCCTGGAGCACGCGGGCGTGTTCAAGCTGACACCGGACGGTCTTGCCGCCTTCGACCGTTTTCTTGCCGCGCTGGGCTGCGAAAAGCTGTAAGGCCGAGCGGCGCCCTCCCCAAATGAAATAAAACCGCGCCCCGTAATATGCCGTTTCGTCCGGCATCCGCGCCGCTTCGTGCTGCGATTTCAAATTTGTAATATTTATTCACAATTTGCTCACTTTTTCTCCGGTGTTTTGTCAAATATGGCTCGTATCATTGTATGCAAGGAAAAAATACGTCCGCTTTAGGAACGTACCTTAGAAAGGTCGATGCTGTATGGGGAAACTGGAAAAAATCGAAAAATGTGTTCAAAAGGGGAAAGAGGATGAGCTGGTCAAGCTCGTGCATGACCGCGACAAAAACGTCCGTCTTGCCGC
>ERZ837910.3165-NODE-3165-length-18511-cov-4.573689_pt1 | contig 18511 bp, 11 predicted proteins | sample MGYA00519940_ERZ837910 | MGnify/ENA primary metagenome ERZ837910 (study PRJEB31850, sample SAMEA3708825) | human gut metagenome | biome: human gut; feature: human-associated habitat; material: faeces | place: China | collected 2014 ... | reverse complement strand
ACATGGCAAACAGTAAAATCAATTAATATCGGTCTATCCGGATGACGGACGTATTACAAAATTACAGACCCTCCACCGGCCTTACAGCTATAAATTTAACCAGAAGTAATACTATTTTAATATAAAATACTATATTTGCAATTAATAACCGACCATCCGCTCCATGAAACCGAAATACGAACAGGTCCCGCTGATAAAATCGCTCTACAACATCAAGAAAGAGTTTTTTTACAACGTCCATGTCCCGTGGCATATCCACCTCGAATACGAGCTGGTGTTCATCCGCATGGACAACGGCATCAAGCACGTCGGAAGCCATTTCGGCGGCATCGGCGGCATGGAAATCCTGCTGCTGGGGCCGAACCTGCCCCACAACTGGCTGGTAAACAAACGGAGCGCGCCCGTCGGGACCGACACCGACTATCAGGTGGTGATCCACTTCCCGAAAAGCGTTTTCGGCGCGGGGTTCTTCGAGCTGGCGCCCTTCGCCGAGATCAACGAGCTGCTGAAAAAATCGGAGCTGGGACTCTGCTTCAAGGACGGCGAAACGGCGCGCATCGGCAAGGAGATGGAAGCCATGCTCCACATGAAGGAGTTCGACCGGAGCATGGCGCTGCTCGAACTGCTGCAGCGGCTCTCGGCCAAGGAGCACACGGTCCTCTCCTCCTACGGATTCAACAACGTCCTCAACGAAGAGAAGGTCAAGCGGATGAACAAGGTCTTCAAATACATCACCATCAACTACAAGGAGAACATCTCGCTGGAGGACATCGCCGGAATCGCCAACATGACGCCGCAGGCTTTCTGCAAATATTTCAAGGAGCGCACGCACAAGACATTCATCGAATTCGTCAACGAAGTGCGCATCGGGCACGCCTGCAAACTGCTTTTCGAAGACAATTACAACATTCTCCAGATCTGCTACGAATCGGGGTTCAACAACCTTTCGAATTTCAACAGACAGTTCAAGAAAGTCATCAACATGTCCCCGGTCGAGTACCGGAAAAAGGTGTTGTCGGACTCCCAGAAGAACCAGTAGCGCCGGAGCCGGAACCCGGCCCCGGCGACCGGTCAGAATTCCGAAGAGAACGAATAAGGCGCATCCGACGGAGCGGTACCACGCGACAGATCGGGACGGTCCGACATGCCGAATTCGAGTTTCCCGCCTGCAGTCAGCGTTCCGTGCGTCAGGTAGTTCTTCGAGGAGTCGCGTCCGTTGATCTTCAACGACTTCACGTAGCAGCGGCCCGGTCCGTTGCCGGCGGCCGCAATGACCGTCCGCCGCCCGTCCTCATAATGGACGACCGCCTTTTCGAACAGCGGCGATCCGAGCACGTACTGATCCGAACCGGGACATACGGGATAGAATCCCAACGCCGAAAAGACATACCACGCCGAAGTCTGGCCGTTGTCCTCGTCGCCGCAGTAACCGTCGGGCGTGGCCGAGTAGAACCGCTCCATCACCTGCCGCAGACGATACTGCGCCTTCCACGGCTGCCCCGCATAGTTGTAGAGGTAAATCATGTGCTGAATCGGCTGGTTGCCGTGGGCGTAATTGCCCATGTTCATCACCTGCATCTCCCGGATTTCGTGGATGACGCTGCCGTAATAACTCTCGTCGAAAACCGGCGGCACGACGAATACCGAATCGAGCATCCCGGCGAACCGTTCCCTGCCGCCCATCAGGTCGATAAGTCCCTGCGGGTCGTGGAACACCGACCATGTGTAGTGCCACGAGTTGCCCTCGGTGAAGGCGTCGCCCCACTTGAACGGCGAGAAAGGTTCGGCGAAACTGCCGTCGGCGTTGCGGCCCCGCATCAGCCCGGTCTGAGAATCGAACAGATTGCGGTAGTTCCGGGCGCGCCGGGCGTAAAGCTCCACCTCCTCCTGCGGGCGGCCGAGGGCCTTGGCCATGCGGTAGATGCACCAGTCGTCATAAGCGTATTCGAGCGTACGTGCGGCATTTTCACGAATCCCGACGTCATAGGGCACATACCCCAGCCGGTTGTAGTAATCGTATCCCCAGCGGCCCGTCGAGCGCACCGACGGATGCACCTTATTGGCTCCGTCCACGAGTCCCCGATAGAGCGTCGCCGTATCTTCGACGCGAACGCCCTTCAGATAGGCGTCCGCCACGACCGAAGCCGAGTTGTTGCCCACCATGCAGTCGCGGTGCCCCGGCGAGGCCCATTCGGGATAGAACCCGCTTTCGCGGTAGGCGTTGACCAACCCCTCCTGAATTTCGCGGTTCACCGAGGGATAAACCAGATTGAGCAGCGGAAACAGGCAGCGGAACGTGTCCCAGAATCCGGTATCGGTATACATGTAGCCGGGCAGCACTTCGCCGTTGTAGGGGCTGTAGTGACAGGGCCGTCCCTGCGCGTCGAATTCATAGAACTTGCGCGGAAACAGCGTCGAACGGTAGAGACACGTATAGAAAGTCCGCCGATGGTCCAAGTCGCCTTCCCGGATCTCGATGCGGCCCAGCACATCGTTCCAGCGTTGTTTCGCCGCGGCGCAGACCTCGTCGAAGCCGCGCTCCCCGACCTCCTGCAGATTGCGCAGCGCCTGTTCCGGCGAGATGAACGACGACGCGACACGCGCCGTCACCTGCTCGCCGCGGCGGGTCCTGAAGCCGACGATGCCGCCGGCATGCCCGGCCTGCTGTTCGAGGGCTTCGGAACGCTCTCCGTCGGCAAAGGTCGCGGTGTATTCGAAGTCGCGGTCGAATTCGACGACGAACCAGTTGCGGAAGTTGTCCGGCACACCGCCGCTGTTGCGGGTCGTGTAGCCGGTCACCCGGCGTTTTTCGGGTTCGATCTTCACACAGGAGCCTTTGTCGAAGGCATCGACCACCACATAGGAGTCGTCGCCTTCGGGGAAGGTGAAGCGGAAGACCGCGGCACGGTCCGTCGGCGTGATTTCGGCAACCACGTCGTATTCGGCCAGATAAACGCTGTAATAATAGGGTTTGGAGGTCTCGGCCTTATGACCGAACCAGCTCGCGCGGCGTTCCTCGTCGAATTCGGGCGCTCCGGTGACGGGCATCAGCGAGAACTGGCCGTAATCGTTGATCCACGGCGAGGGCTGGTGCGTCTGCTTGAAGCCCCGGATACGGGTGTCGGTATAGGTATAGGCCCAGCCGTCGCCCATCTTGCCGGTCTGGGGCGTCCAGAAATTCATACCCCACGGCGTGGCCACCGCCGGATAGGTATTTCCGGTGGAGAACTGATGCACGGACTGGCTGCCCATGAGCGGATTGACCAGCTCGACGGGATCGAAATCTCCGGAAGAGGCCGCCGCCGGGAGCGCTCCCAGACAGCAGAGCAGGAGAAGCATCGGAAGATGTTTCATAGGACTATTTTTTCCAGTTCGAAATCAGGTATGCGGTACGCGTCAGGTAGTAGTCGGGCGCCAACGGCGAATAATCGAGGTAAGTGAAAGCGTCGCAGCTGAAAGGCACGGCCGGCTCGATCTGCGTTCCCTCGTGCCACTCGTTGAACGAGGTGATGCCGATGTAGGGCGCACCGCTGGCGACGGCCGCGCCGAACATGTCGTCGTAATACTTTCCGTTCCCGCGGTCGCGGGTCGTCGAGCCGTTCCACGGACGTACGCGGGTGTCGATATAACCCGGTCCGACGCAGGGGATGAACACCTTGCCGTTGCGCTCGGCCCACGCCTGCATCTTCTTCCAGTTGGCGGGCGTCGAACCGTAGGTGAAGCCCGTCGCGGCGAAATAGGTGTAGAACCCGTCCATGCCCGACTCGGTGAAGTAATCCTCCTCATGCTCCTTGACCCAGAGTCCGATCATCACCGCATCGAGTTCCGTGCCGCGGATCGTCAGATCGCCGTCGGGCTGCAGCAGACGCGCCCACTCCGAAGCCGGCGTGATGTAGGAGTCGTAGATAAAGAAGCAGGGGCGTCCGTCCATGCGGTAAAACGCCGGATGCGAACCGTAGCGTCCGAGCAGTTTGGCGATATTGGCGCGCAGGTTTTCGGGATTGCGGTCATGGTAAGGCTCGATATGGAAGCAGACCTTCATGCCGTGCTTCGCCGCTTGGTCGAAAAGTACGGGCAGGGCCGGCGATCCGAAATCGTTGTCGCCCCACCACGTCACGACCGCGACGCCGATCCGCGCCTTGGCCATCATCTCCACATGGCGCGCGACGGTCGCGGGATCGGTACTGCTGTAGTTTTTCAGTTCGGGGTAGAAATTGGCCGCGATGTTATCCACGCCGGGAATATAATCGGCAGGACCGTCGTAGCTGTTGTTGCCGATCACGCCGTGGCCCCAGTGGACCTCCTTGCCGTTGACCTCGGTATTTCCGTACCAGTTGTAATAGAATCCGAAAACCCGCTGGTCGGGTTCTCCGGCGGACCCGTTTTCCGCGGAGCCGCATCCCGCACACCCCAGCAGCGCCGCAGCGGCAAACAGCACCGCCGACAATTTGTTTTTCATAAGTATGTCTTGTTTTCCGTTGATAGTGTCGGGACCGGAACCGTGCCGCATGCGGTTATCCGCACACGGCACTATTCCCCTTTTCCGGTCCGGAACAATTTATTTTTCCATAATCACGACCGCCGACTGCGGACCTAAAGTCACCGATCCCGTAAACTTCGCGGGCGCGGGCTTTTCGGGCGAAGCCATGACCAGCGGCGCGGAAGAGCCGTCGATACTTACGCCCGCCGTATTCGCTTTTTTGGTATCGACGTTGTAGACGACGACGGCCTTCTTGCCGTTTTTCAGGTTCCTGAACACCGTATAGCGGATATTGTCGCCCCTGACCGTCGCACCCAGCACGTCGAGGAACTCGCCGTTCCACAGGAAGTCGGCATAACGCCTGCGCAGGTTGTCCACCTTGCGGCCGTAAGCCATCACGCGCGGGAATTCGCCCAGGTGGCCCTTGAAGTTGCGCACCTCGTAACTCATGGCATAGCGGTCGGCCAGACACATATTGACGTGGTTCAGGTCGTTGTGGTCGATCACGGCGCAGGCGATCGGAACCGTCGGGTCGATGTAGCGCAGTACCGGTTCATGCCAGTAGTCGGCGCGCGTGTAGGTGCCGTAATACTGCGACTGCAGGTCGTAGCACCCCTCGCCGACCATCAGGAAGTCGGGGTTCGACTTCTGGCACATCTCGTAGAATTCGCGGCCCAGCTTGTCGGCTCCCTGATAGTTGAATCCGGGCACCCGGTGTCCGTGGTTGGGATCGAAGCAGAGCATGGCGCCCGCATGGTGCTGGTTTTCGTCGTACACCATGCCCGCCGCTCCGAGGTCGAGACACTTCTGGAACTCGGTATGGAGCATGCTGCGCAGCTCATCGTCCATCATGCAGTGGATGCTGAAGCGGCGCGTATTGACGCCGATCAACTGCGTATAGGTGTTGTAGTTGTACCCCGGATGCACATAGGGATCGAGCGACGCATTGATCGCACGGTGCGGCAGGTACTTCTCGTGGTATTCGGTCGTCAGGTCGGCCCACGTGAATTTGGTGAAGAGCAGGATATTCACCCCCTTCTTCTGGGCGTCCGCGATCACCTTTCGGAACTCTTCGGTCGTACCCAGACGGGGGTCGATCGAGAAGTTGGGCAGGCCGCGGTCCTGACCGCCGTAAGACCAGCCGGTGAGCTGAATGGCATTGACGCCGTAGCGTTTGGCCTCGTCCACGTATTTGGGCAGGTCCTTGATCTTGAAGTTAATGCGGCTTTCCGACGAGTTGATCTGCAGCTGCTGCCACGTATTGACCTCGTCGAGCCATGCGGCGCGGTGCGGCTCCACGAACCACGTCTTCCGCCATGCCTTGTAGATATCCGCACCCTTGTGCCAAGTACCCGCATAGGGGGTCATAATGACCGGAACAAGGTTGCGGCTCTCTCCCGGCTGGAGATAAAGCATGCGCGCGGCCTTGATCTGCGTACGCATCAGGTTGCGTTCGCCGTTTCCGCGTTTCGAGGTTGCGGCCCCGGCCTGCGCGGCATAATCCCCGTCGGGCAGGGTTTCGTAAATGCAGCGGATATATTCGTCGAGCTTGTGGTCCATGCTCGACAGATAAAGCCCCTGCTTGGTGTTGTGAACCAGCGTAAACGCATGTTCGGGCAGGTTGCTCCAGCCCATGCCGGCCTCGCGAGGATAGAGCTCCTCGGTGTTGAACTTGGTGTAGGTGAAATACTGGAAAAGCATCCGCTGCGTATCTTCGGGCACGGTCACTTCGCCCATGAAGGGCCATGTGAGCTGCTCGACCACAGCATCGGAAGCGTTGTCCAGCGTGCCGCTGTAAACCAGACCTTCGTCGGTCAGGCTGATACGGCCCTGAAAGCCGATGTCCAGTTTCTCGGAACCCGCCTTCAGGCCGTTCCACACAAAAGTCAGTTCGTTGCCCGAAATCTTCACTTCGGGACGCTCCTGCGAAGATTCGTTGATGACGTAAAAACGTCCGTCGGCAAGTTTGACATTGGCCTCGAACGCCCGGCCTACCGCAGCGTTCTCCAGCATTTTCCAGCCCGTCAGCTTGCTCTGCATGCCGACCAGCGCGCCGCTGGCAAGGTCGATTTCGGCCCGCATCCTGTCGTTTTCCAGCGTATATGTCTGCCGGGCGGCAGCAACCGTCGCAGCGGCAAGGCCGAGCAGTATCAAAAATAATCTCTTCATGGTATATCGGGGTTTACTTTTCAAAAATCACGACTGCCGACTGCGGAGCGATCTCGACACTGCCGCCGAAGGTTTTCTGCGCCGGGTCTTCGGGCGAAGCGTAGGCCATGGCGGAAGCGCCCGGAAGCGTCACCTCGGCCTTCGACGCCCGTTCGGTGCCCATATTGACCACAACGACGGCGCGCTTGCCGTTACGGCCGGCAAATACCGAATAACTCAGGTCGGGACCGTTCACCTGCGCCCCCTGCCGCTCGACGAACTCTGCGTTCCAGAGTTCCGCGGCATAACGCTCGCGCAGCGCCTTGATCCGGCGGCCGTATTCGGCGATATGGGGATAGTCTTTCAACTGGCTGCCGTGGAAGTTGAGGTCGAAGGCGATGTTGAAGCGGTTCAGCAGCGCCTGATTCATATCGCGGCGGGCGCGGCGCACCTCGGCTTTGGCGATTACCGGCGTGAGCGGATCGAGGTAACGGCGTTTGGCCCACTCGCCTTCGGAAGCGTTGAGCGAGTACCCGTCATAGAAGGCCTGCTGGCTGTCGAGGAACCCGAAGCCCAGCGCGGCCTTCGCACCGTCGGCCTTAACGGCTTCGGCTATTTCGCGGTCCAGCTTCAGCACGCCGTTGGCCGTGGCTTCGCCCGCGCGGTGGCCGTGCTTCTCGTCGAAGCAGAAAAACGTCTTGTCACGATGGTTCGGATCGTTGTTGAGATAGCCGTCGGCGGCACGCAGCGCCGGCAGCGAGAGCCACTCGCGCTTTACGATTTGCTGGAATTCGGGTGCGAGCGGACAGAGCAGCGAACGGTTGTAAGCCCAGCCGAAGGGGTCCTTCATCACGAAAGGCTCGTACTTCCCGGCATAAGCCTTCATATGCGTATTGACCTCGTACCAGTTGGTCTCCAGCACAACGCGCACGCCGAGTTCCCGGCAGGCCGCAATCGCCTCGTCCAGACCGGCGACCTGCTCGATCCGGCCGGCGTCGGTGCCGCGGTACCAGCCGCGCACCTGCAGCACATCGACACCTTGTTCAACGGCCTGACGGGCGTAGCGCACCAAATCTTCACCGCTGCCGACACCTATCTTCCACCATGTAAGCGGTTCACGCAGCCATGCGGGCGCCGTCGAAGGATCATCGGTCGCGCGGTCCTTCCTGTAAATATCCACACCCGCCGTCCACGGACCGGCATAGGGGGCCAGACGCACCGGATCGAGCGTCGTCCGCTCGCCGGGCTTGTTGTAGACGACCTGATTGGACTTGAACTGAATGCGGACCAATTCGCCGTCGATCTCGTCCTCGTAAGGATTGACGCTGCGAATCTCGAAACCGGGAATCAGCTCGAACGAGGTGATGACCATGTAGCGCGGCGCGGCATCGCGGGTGTAGAACATGAATCCCTGATCGCGGTTGCTGACCTGCAGGTACGAGCGTTCGGGCAGTTCGTAGGTCGAAGTCGGATAATCCACGCCCCAATAACCGTGCTGGTTGAAGTGATGCGGAAACAACTCGCGCTGGTCGCTGCGCGTACTGTGGTGCAGCGGCTGGCTCTTGTCGGGCACCGACACCTCGCCGATGCAGGGCCACGAGACGTACTCGACCGGATACGGGCTGTCATTGATCAGCTCCCCGCCGTATTCGAGTCCCGTGTCGGTCAGCCGGACCTCCCCGCGGAAAGTGACATCGACAGGCTCCGCCAGATGGGGCGATTTCAGGTTGCTCCATGTGAAGACGATACGGTCGCCCGAACGCTCGACGACGGGCGCCTGCTGTTCGATACCCTTCACGACGTTGAACCGATAGTCCTGCTCGGTCATTTCCTTGCCTTCGAGCGGCAGCAGCAGCTCGAAGGACTGCCCCAGCACGGCCCGGTCCATGATTTTCCAGCCCGAAGCCTTATTGACGAGTCCGACCAGCGCGCCGCTCTTCGCATCGAACGTCGCTGCGATCCGGTCGTTCTCCAACGAGATTGTTCCCGCCGCCGCGAAAAGCGGCGTGCACGAAAGAATCGTCCAGATATAAAGTAGTTTTTTCATAGGAAATATTTATTAAAAAACGGGGAGGAGCGGCCTCAAAAGCGGCTCCTCCCCGCAAACATCAGATAGTCAGACGTACCGAAGGCGCATAATTATACTTGGCATTGGCCACGTCAACCACGGCGCCGACACGGAAGTAGTAAGCCTGTCCGGCCTTGAACGGCGAAGCGTCCATCCGCAGCGTAAAGACACGCCCCGTATCCTTGAACGATTCGTTCACATTCTGCGTAGCGCGGGCATGCGCATAGTTGTCCCCGACGATGTAGTCGATATGGCCGAAAAGCCCGACGGCGCGCACGTTGCTGTCCACGGTGGGCGTCACGGTAAAAGTCGCCACGATCTCGGAACCCTCCTTGCGGATCGAAGCGTTCGAAATGCGGATATAGGGCTGCACCTCGAAATCGAGCCGGTTTTCGCCGCGCTTGATCTCATAGCCCTCCAGCCGGTCGGGAATCACGAAGTTGCTCTCTTCGAAATAGATGTCGTATTTGGCCGCGAACATCAGGTTGTTGCGGTATTCGCCGTTGACCTTGAAGATCATCTGCTGGCGGTCGGGATTCTCAAACCCCAGCTCCTCGTACATGATCTTGGTGCCGTTGATGTCCTGCTGGATCAACGCTCCGGTCTTGCTGTCGCGTACTTCGCCGTAAATCTGGGCGTTCGGCCCGTCGTAGTTGTCCAGTTCGCACGACACGAGCGAAGCGGACAGGATCACCGCTGCTGCGGCGTATTTAAACATGTTTTTCATAATCGAATCGACCGTTAATAGTTAGGGTTATTAATCAACGAGTTGCCGCCGATTCCCGGAATAGGACGGTAATAGGCCTTCGGCTCGAACTTGTGCTGGGCGTTTCCGGGTTCCACTTCCGCCCTCACGAAGATGTACTTCTTCTCACCGCCGGAGAAATCGAGCATGGGCACGAGTCCCCTGCGGCGGAACGTACCGTCGAAAATGGTGTGGAACTCACGCAGACGGAAATAATCCCAGATCGTGTTGTATTCCAGCGCGAATTCAGCTTTGCGCTCACGGCGTACGTTTTCGGAGGTCAAAGCCAGATTGTCGAGGAAACCGGCCCGGTGGTGCACCTTGTTGAGCGCCTCCTGCGCGGTTATCACGCCCTCGGCATTGGGCAGGTTACTCTCGGCCACGGCTTCGGCATAGTTGAGCAGCACCTCGGCATAGCGCAGATCGACGAAGGGAGTGACCACCTGATCCCAGACCTGATCGCCCGAACCCTTGAGGTACTTCTTCAGCAGGAAGCCCGAACGGGTGCCGTTGGCACGGTTATCCACCCATCCCGAATAGCGTCCTTCGTCGGAATCCCCCTTGCCGTAATAGGTGACGCCGTTGAATACATAACTGTCATTGGCCTGCCATACGACCGATTTGTCCTGTTTGCGCAGACCGCCCTGAATAAGGATCGTCTGACCGCCCCACTGCGTATTGGGCAGGATCACCGACGCATAGAGACGCGGATCGCGGTTGGCGAAGATCGTTGCGAAATCATCGTACTGTTTGTAGTCGACGTTCGGGTTGAAGCCGTTCGTAGCATAATTCTCGTTTCCGTCGTTGGTCGTGACCAGCTTGACGTCGTAAGTTCCCATGCGGGTCTGCGGATCGATAACCGCATACGACTCGACCAGATCGAGCGTCGGGCAGCAGCGACCGCCGTATTCTACCGCCAACTGGTTCGGCTCGTGCCACTTACCCATATTGTGGGCGATACCCGGATAGACGTAATCGCGCAGGAAAATCACCTCCGAAATACCTTTGCCCTCCACGAAAATCTTGTGGTAGTTCTGCGCAGCCTCGTCCAGCGACGCCGGATTTTCGCCGTACAGCGAGAATTTGCCGCTGCGAATCACCTCGGCCGAAGCCTTGATACACTCCTCGTAGAAAAACTTCACGTCGGCATCGGTGAAGCCGCCCACGAGTTTCTCCGTCACGGCCTCACCCGTCAGCATCGCACCATTGCGGTCCCAGAATTTGCCGACCGAAGCGGCGTACAGCGCCGCACGCGACTTGAGCGCATAAGCCGTCCATTTGTTGGCCCGCTCCTGCGTGGTTGCGTCCGGCAGGCTCGCGGCCGCCTTGTCGCACATTTCGAGGATGAATTTCCACGTAGCGACCTCCGTGCTGCGCGGCACCTTGACGGCGTCGTAATCGCCGTTGAACTCCTGCACCTCGGTAATCAGCGGCACACCGCCGTAACGGCGGGCCAGCGCGAAATAGGTATAGGCCATCATAAAGTAATACTCGCCCGTCACCTGATCGATAGTCGCCGGATTCGACGGCTTCATCAGCGGAATATTGGCCTTGAGTTCGTTGAATCCGCGGATGTATTTGTAAAGCGCCTCCCAGTTTCCGAAACGGTCGGTCTGGCTGGCGACGTCGCCCCATTCGCTGTGCACCGCTTCGGGGCCGGACATCATGTTGGTCTTGCCGCCGTCGCAGCGACCGACGTTATAACCGCCGCCGGTAAAATCGTAGCGGAAATCTTCGATAGGCAGGTTGTAATAATGTCCGGCCATATAGGCATTGATACCTCCGTCGCTCGACAGCAGGGCATTGCCCGTTACGCGGTCTTTGGGTTCCACCTCAAGGAAATCGGCGCAGGACGCTGCCCCGAAAACCGTTACGAGACCCATAATCAAATATTTAATCTTTTTCATGTCCGATCAGTTAAAAAGTGATGTTTACACCCAGATTGTAAGACTTCTGCAGCGGATACTGGAATCCGTTGCCATCGGAGATTTCGGGGTCGAACTCCTTGAGATATTTGTTGCAGATTACGAGCGGGTTGGTCAGGTTGATGTAGCAGCGCAGCTTGGAGATGCCCGAACCGCGGAGCAGTTTGGCCGGAAGCGTATAACCCAGCTCAAGGTTCTTCAGACGGGCGTGGGCCGCATTGATACGCTGCATGTTGCTCTCCAGACGGTTGGCGCCGTTGTCGGCGTCCGTACGGCGGGTAGCCGGATATTTGCCGGGAATCCACGCGCTGTTCGGATCGTAGACGTCGGCCAGATGCCAGCGGTCGTAATAGAATGCCGGGGAGTTCGACGAATCGAGCGCCAGCACATTGCCCAGCACCTCGTTGTACTTGGCCGTATATTTGGCCGCGCCCGACCAAAGCATGTTGAAATCAAGGCCCTTCCAGCTTGCGTAGAGCGTGATGCCGAACGTCATCTTGGGCTGGCCGTTCCAGAACATCGGCTTCATGTCGTTGCCGTTGATCACGCCGTCGCCGTTGAGGTCGAGGTGCATGTAGTCGCCCGGCAGGGTCTTCGAGTTGCCGTAGCCGCCGGTTTCGATCACGCCGTTGCGGATCTGATCGTAGTTATGATAACGGCCGATCACCTCGTATCCCCATCCGATATCGTGGTAGCGGTCGATGTTGCCGTTCTTCCAGCGGTCCCAGCTGCTGCGATAGGGCGAACGCTCCTGAAAAGTCGTTTTCGAGCGGCTGAAGTTCATGTTGGCCGTAACTCCGTAGTGGAATTCGCCGACCTGATTCCGGTGACCGATCATCAGCTCGAAACCTTCGGTGCGGTCCGCATTGAGGTTCTCCTGCGGCATGGTGGCGCCGAATGTATTGGGCAGCGCCCCCAGCCGGTTTCCGAGCAGTCCGTCGCGGTCGCGGCGGTAGATGTCGAACGAAAAGTCGAGCAGGCCGTCCCACATCGTCAGGTCCATACCGAAGTCGGTGGTTTCCGTGGAAACCCACGTCAGGTTGGCGTTCATCAGGCCCGAACTGGCATAGCCGTTGGTATATTTGCCGCCTCCCAGCACATAACCTCCGCTGCCCACATAACCGGGAATATACTGGAACGGATTACCGGCGTCCTCGCCCGAACGGCCCCACGACGCACGGAATTTCAGGTTGGTCAGGAACGGCACGTTGTCCTTGATGAACGACTCTTCCGACAGACGCCATGCCGCCGACACCACGGGGAAGAAGCCCCAGCGCCGGTCGGGCGCATACCGGTAGGAGCCGTCTTCGCGGAATGCGAATTCGACCATATACTTGCTCTTGTAGTCGTAATTGAAACGGCCCACGACCGAAACGAACGTATATTCGTTGGTATTGCCGCCGGCCTGCTGCCCGTTCACGGGAGCGCGGTCGATGTTGTCGGTCGTGAAAAGATCACTGTCATAGAAACGCTTGGCGCTTACGTAACGGCCGGTCTCGCGGCGGGTCTCGAATACGGCCACGGCGCTCACGTTATGCGCATCGGCAAACGTATTCCTGTAATTGATCGACCCTTGGAAATTGAGACGCGACGAATCCCAGTCCTCCTCCTGAATGCTGGGATCGTAGTTTGCCGAAGGAGCGTAGGAGTCGTCCAGCGCCGAATAGGTGTAGGTCATGATACGCTTCTGCACGCGGGTGCGGATCGTAGTCTTCGAATCATAGGCCGCCTGCGCCTTCAGCGAAAGTCCCTTCACGCCGGGAATATCGAACGTCACGCCCAGAGACGACTGGAAGAACTTGTCACGCCATTCACCGTAACCGAACAGGTCGCGGTCGGAGAAGGCCACCGGGTTGTCGTTGAGCGGCCGGGGACGGTTGTAATAGAGCGGATTGTTGTTGGCGAATACGGTTTCCGAAGGAATGATACCGTGCACGGCCTTGTTCAGGTAGAAGAAGGCGTCGTCCCACGTTCCGGGCTGCTTGCGCAGGTCGGTATATCCCGAAAGATTCAGGTCCACACGCAGGTATTTGTTGACCTTCAGTTTATTGCCGCTGCGGAAAGAATACTTGTCGTAGCCGATGTCGCCCGTACGCAGCAGACCGTTGTCGGTCATGTATCCGACGCTCGTATAGGTCGACACACGATCGTTGCCGCCCTCTACGACGATGTTGTACTGATGCTGGAACGCAGCCTTCTTGAAGACCTCGTTGTACCAGTCCACGTTCGGGAGGGCCTGAGCGGCCTGCAGCTCCTCGCGCGTGGCGAAATAGGGCGAACCGCCCGAATTGACGCCGTCTTCGTTGCGGATCTCCCAATACTGATGCGCATTCATCATCTTGGTATGCTGCGTAGGCTGCGAAAATCCCCAGTTGGCGTTGAGCGACACGCGCAGCGGACCTTGGGAACCGGCTTTCGTGGTCACCAGAATGGCGCCGTTGCTCGAATTGATACCGTAGATGGCGGCCGATGCGTCTTTCAGCACCGTGATGCTCTCGATGTCTTCGGGATTGAGTTTCTGGAATTCGGTCGTCTCGTTGCGGACCACGCCGTCGATAACGATCATCGGGGTGCCCATGCCGCGGACGTTGATGTTGGTGGAGAAACTGCCCGGCATACCGCTGGTCTGACGGATTCGCAGACCCGGAACCTTACCGGCCAGCGCGACGGCCAGCGACGGGCCTTTGGTCGTAAGGATCTCCTTGTTTGAAATGCTGGAAACAGCGCCCGAAAGGGTTACCTTTTTCTGGGTGCCGTAACCTACCACCACGACTTCGTCAAGCGCCGACGCCGACGAAACCATAGCCACATGCATGTTGAGTCCCACGGGCTGTTCCACCGGCTCCATTCCCAGATAGGAGAATACCAGCGTTTGGGCGGAAGCCGGCACGTCGAACGAGAAGCGGCCCTCGGAATCGGTCGTGGTACCGACCGTGGTGCCTTTTACAATGATATTACATCCGACGATCGGCCCGCCGTTCTCATCCAAAACGACACCAGCCGCCTTTTTTTGCGAGGGGGGGGGGGAAATGAGCCGTTCTGCGCCGCCGCACCCAGCGGCAGCAGCAGAGACACTGCGAGAATCAACAGCAAACTCCACGGATTGACCCGGCGGAGCAATACAGCGTTAGAATTGTTCTTCATAAGGTTAATAAATTTGTTTTAGGTTTTGATAGGGGTTACTTTTCGCAGGGACTACCCCCTGCAGCCGGAACATTCGGTTCCGGCGATAGGCACGACGTTTTTCTCATTCATTCAGGTTTAGTGATACGATTAATATGAACTGTTGTCTCGATTCCATTAATTCAATACGCTTCCGCAGGGGCCGATGCAGTATTCCGGGCAGACCTATATTATATAATGTCGCCGATCACGTTCCGTCCGGGTCTCAAAATCGGTCTTTCGGCTTGCCTTTACAAAATTAGGAAGAGCAGCCGACCCCCAATATGCATTAATTAATCAATTATGATACTATTTTAACATAAGACTTATTTTATTATCTTAAAATAATGGTCAATATTGAGAAATATCTACTTTTGTATACCATTCGAAGAGTTGCGAAAGCATCGTAAACTAACCATAAAAACCAGAATTATGAAACAGACCCGGCATTTACTTATCGCCCTCGCTTTGGGTACAATGCTAACTTCCTGCAACGCATCCGATTCCACCGCCACGGTCACCGGACCGGCCGCATATGTCGATCCCTATATCGGTTCGGGCGGCCACGGCCATGTCTTCGTGGGTGCCTCCGTTCCGTTCGGCGCCATTCAGGCCGGCCCGCAGAACATCCACAAGGGCTGGGACTGGTGTTCGGGGTATCACCACTCGGACAGCATCGTCATCGGCTTCGCCCACACCCACCTGAGCGGCACGGGCTGCACCGACATGGGCGATGTGCAGATCATGCCCTACACGGGCGAGCTGCGCTCCAAACGCGGCCGGCAGGAGGACATCGGCGGAAGCTGTTCTTCCTATTACAGCCACGACAACGAATCGGTATCGCCGGGTTACTATTCGCTCAAAATGGACAACGGCGTGCGGATCGAGATGACCGCTTCGACCCGCACGGCGCTGCACCGCATCACCTACCCCGAAGCGGAAGGCCGCCGCCTGCTCATCAACCTCGAAGAGGGCAACGGCGACGGAGCGTACGACACCTACCTCAGGCAGACGGATGCGCACACCGTCGAAGGCTACCGCTTCTCCAAAGGCTGGGGTCCCCACAAGGTCTTCTTCGCACTGACTACCGACAAGCCGATCCGCTCGCTGGCGCTTTTCGACGCCGACACCCCGTCCGAGGGAAGCGAGATCCGCTGCAAGGGCGCCAAGGGCGTCCTGACCTTCGACGACGAGAAGCAGGTCATGGTCAAGGTGGCCATTTCTTCGGTAAGCAGCGCCAATGCGCTCGAAAACCTCCACACCGAAATCCCCGGCTGGGACTTCAAAGCCGTGCAGGCCGAAGCGATCCGCCGCTGGAACGACGAGCTGGCGGCCATCGACATCGAAACCGCGGACGAAACCGCCAAAAAGATCTTCTACACGGCCATGTACCACGCCTTCATCGCCCCGACGACCTACTGCGACGTCAACGGCGAATTCCGCGGACACGACGACAAGGTCGTCAAAGATGCCGCATGGACCAACTACTCGACCTTCTCGCTGTGGGACACCTACCGCGCCCTGCATCCGCTCTTCACGCTGATCCGTCAGGACCGCCTTCCGGATATCGTCAATTCGATGCTCTCGATCCACGACCAGCAGTCAAAACTACCGATCTGGGCGCTGCCGGGCGCCGAGACGAACACCATGCCGGGCTACAGCGCCGTGCCGGTGATCTCCGACGCCATTCTCAAGGGCATCGGCGGCTTCGACACCGAGCGGGCCTACCGTGCGATGAAAGCCTCCACGACCTATCCGCTGCAGGACGCCGTGCCCTATGTGCTGGAAAACGAGTTCATTCCCGACGACAAAGTAGCCAACGCCACCTCGATCGCCATGGAATACGCCGTAGGCGACTGGGGCGTGGCTCAGGTGGCCAAAAAGCTCGGCAATACAGCCGATTACGAGGAATACCTCAAGCGCGGGAAATACTACACGCACTATTTCGACAAGTCGATCAATTTCATCCGCCCGAAACTCGAAAACGGCGAGTGGCTCACGCCCTACGATCCGTTCGAGTCGATCCACGGCGTGGGACACTTCTGCGAGGGCAACGGCTGGCAGTACACCTTCTTCGTGCCGCAGCATCCCGAAGGACTGATCGCCCTGATGGGCGGCGACCGGCCCTTCACGGCCAAACTCGACGAATTCTTCACCGCCGAGGGCGATATGGGCGAAGAGGCTTCGATGGACATTTCGGGCCTGATCGGCATGTACGCCCACGGCAACGAGCCGAGCCACCACATCGTCTACCTCTACCCCTATGCGGGCCAGCAGTGGAAAACGGCCGAGAAAGTGCGCTACATCCAGCGGGAATTCTACACGGCACGGCCAGACGGCATCATCGGCAACGAAGACTGCGGCCAGATGTCGGCATGGCATATCCTCTCGGCGCTCGGATTCTATCAGGTGAACCCGTCGAACGGCGTCTTCGTCTTCGGCAGTCCGCTCTTCGACAAGGCGACGCTCCGGCTGCCCGGCGGCAGGACATTCGAAATCCGGGCAGAAAACGATCCTGCGAAGAACATCTACATCCAGTCGGTCGAGCTCAACGGACAGCCCTACGAGAACTCGTACATCACCTACGACGACATCATGGCCGGCGGCACGCTGACCTTCGTGATGGGTCCCCGGCCGAACGAAGCGTTCGGCGCGAAACCCGAAAACCGTCCCCAAACCGCCATCTAACACACTTCACACCATGCTCGAAGCACTGAAACAACAGGTTCTGCACGCCAACTTGGAACTGGTCCGCCACCGGCTCGTGGTCTTCACTTGGGGCAACGTGAGCGGCATCGACCGCGATTCGGGACTCATCGTCATCAAGCCGAGCGGCGTGGAATACGACCGCCTGACGGCCGGCGACATGGTCGTGGTCGATCTCGAAGGGCGTGTGGTCGAAGGCGGACTGAATCCCTCGTCGGACACGCCGACCCATATCGAACTCTACAAGGCTTTCCCGGAGATCGGCGGCATCGCCCACACCCACTCGACCTATGCGACCGCATGGGCGCAGGCGCGGCGCGACATTCCGGTCGCCGGAACCACGCATGCCGACTATTTCCACGGCCCCATTCCCTGCACGCGGGACATGGCTGCCGAAGAGATCGAAGGCGAATACGAACTCCAGACCGGCCGGGTCATCGCCGAACGGTTCAGCTCGCTCGATCCGCTGCACACGCCCGGCGTGCTGGTCGCCAACCACGGACCCTTCACATGGGGGAAAACGGCCGGCGAAGCGGTCTACAACAGCGTAGTGGTCGAGGAGGTCGCAAAAATGGGATTCATCTGCCACTCGCTCAATCCCCGAATGCCGATGAACGCAGGACTGATCGAAAAGCATTTCGAACGCAAACACGGCGCAAACGCCTATTATGGTCAGGAGAAACACTAGTACATCGTAGCTGGATAAACTTGGAAAAAGGGGGAAACGGATGCTGCATATCAGAAATTTGGAAGAGGGCGTGGAGCTGTTCAAGGTGCTTGGCTCGGATATCCGGGTGAACATCATTTTACTGCTGTTAAAAGAAAAAGAAATGAATATGAATGAGATCGCAACTGCAGTCCGTCACAATATTCCAGTGATTCAGGTAGTCATCAACAACCATGTTCTTGGTATGGTACGCCAGTGGCAGAATCTGTTCTACGGACAGAGATACTCTGCAACGGTACTGAATGATGCAGTAGATTTTGTAAAACTTGCAGAAGCAATGGGTGCAGAAGGCATCCGCGCAACAACACAGGAAGAATTTAAATCAGCTTTTGAAAAGGCAATGAATCTTGGAAGACCGGTTGTCATCGATTGTCAGATTGACAGTGATGATAAGGTATGGCCAATGGTTGCGCCTGGAGCGGCAATCAGTGAAGCGTTTGATGAAGCAGATTTGAAGAATAAATAATAAACAAATTAACAGCTCAAAAAGAGCAAGGGAAATGGAGGCAATACTATGAGTAGAGTGTACAATTTTTCAGCAGGTCCGGCA
>ERZ837910.3155-NODE-3155-length-18557-cov-4.529186_pt1 | contig 18557 bp, 16 predicted proteins | sample MGYA00519940_ERZ837910 | MGnify/ENA primary metagenome ERZ837910 (study PRJEB31850, sample SAMEA3708825) | human gut metagenome | biome: human gut; feature: human-associated habitat; material: faeces | place: China | collected 2014 ... | reverse complement strand
CCCTCCGTATCGTAAGGATGCGGCACAGCGTCACATCACCTGTTCGATATTCCAGACGAAGGCGCGCGAACCCTGCATCTTCGTCTGCGAATCCAGTTTGCGGAAGGCGTCGAGCAGCGGGGCTACCTTCTCGTCCTCGACGATCATCAGCATCGAAGAGTTCATCGAAGGCCACGCATGGGTTCCGTAATGCGGTTCGCCGTCGAACGACCCGCGGCCCATCGTGAGTTCCCATTTGGTGAACCCGCGTACGCCGAGATCGTCCAGAATCTCCTGCATGGGGTCGGTCAATGCCTGGTTGTAAGATACAAATACGGCTTTCATGATTTTTCGTATGGTTTATGCGTTCAACGATACTTGTCTGGCAGCGGCCTGCTTCTGCTGCGCCTTGCGAATCCGACGGTTGACGAAAACCGAGTAGAGAACCGGCACGACGAGCAGCGTCAGCAGCGTCGAGCAGGTGAGACCGCCGATCACGGCGATACCCATCGGCTGCCAGGTCTCCGAACCCTCGCCCGTACCGAGCGCCAGCGGCAACATGCCGAGGATGGTGGTGAACGACGTCATCAGCACCGGACGCAGACGGCTCTTGCCGCCGGCCACTACCGCATCGAAGACGCTCGATCCGCGTTCGACGAGCAGGTTGGTATAGTCCACCAGCACGATACCGTTCTTCGTCACGATACCCACGAGCATGATCGCACCGATCAGCGCGATGATCGACAGCGGCGTCCCGGTCAGCCACAGCGCGAGGAATGTCCCCGTGAAGGCCAGCGGAATGGTGAACATGATGATGAAGGGAAACACCAGCGACTCGAACTGCGTGGCCATGACGATGTAGACCAGAATCACGATCAACACGAACAGCGTCAGCAGGTCGCCGAACGCATCGCCCTGATCCTCGACCGTACCGCCCAGATCGAGACTCATGCCGTCGGGCAGCGGATATTCGTCCAGAATGGCGTTGATCTGCGGCACGACCGTACCCAGCGCCACGCCGTCGCCCAGCGAAGCCTTGACGTAGATCACACGCTGGCGGTTCTCGCGTTCGATCGACGGCGAGGCGAACTCCTCGACCACCGTCGCCACCTCCTTCAACTTCACGGGCTGCCCGTCGGCCCCGTAGAGTACGATGTTCTCCACATCCTGAATACTCGTCCGGAACGATTCGCCGTAGCGCACCACGATGTCGTACTCGTCGCCGTCCTCGCGGTATTTCGACGCATCCAGACCGTTGATCCGGTTACGCACCGCCTGTGAGGCCGTCGCGGAATTCATGCCGTAGTAGGCCAGCTTGTCGCGGTCGAAAACCACGTTATACTCCGGACGCAGGTCGTCGCGCGAGAGCTGCGCATCGCGCAGACCGGGTATCTGCGAAAGTTTGGATTTCAGATCGTTGGCTACATCGTTGGTCTGGTTTATATCATGTCCGTAGACTTTGACCTGAACGTAGGACGAACCGCTCATCGAGCCCTGATTGCCGCCCGGCGTGACCTCGTAGCGGTCGATTTCGGGAATCCTGTCGAAATCCTGACGCAGCAGGTCGGAAATCTGGTAGATCGAACGATCGCGCTCGCCCGAACGCGGCAGACGCAGATTGTAGTTGATGATGTGCGACCCCGTGGTCTGCATGGCCGAGAAGGCGTCGTCGCCCGAACTTGCGCCGGCCGAAGCCGAAATCAGGAGCACTTCGGGATACTTCGTCCGGATGACGCTGTCGATCTCGCGGGCGATCCGCGCCGTATACTCCACGCTCACGTTCTGTTGCAGACGCACCGTAGCCGCAATACGCCCGTTGTCCGCAGGCGGGAAGAACTCGAACGGCACCCGCGACAACAGCAGCAACGAGGCGCAGAAGACGACGAGCACCGCCCCCAGCGTCCAGCGACGGTGGTTCAGCACCGTAGCCAGCATACGTGCATAGGCGCCGTCGAGCCACGTGAGCGCCCGATCGATCGGCTTGTAGACGATGCCGAGACCCTTGTAGTCGTGTTCGCCGCCCTCCTTGTGCAGGATGTAGGCCGACAACATCGGGGTCAGCGAAATGGCCGCCGCCGTCGAAACGCTCACCACGATCGACACGATCCAGCCCAACTCGCGGAACATGATGCCCGAAAGACCCGACACCAACGTCAGCGGCAGGAACACGGCCACCGTCACCAGCGTGGTGGCGATTACCGACAGCCACACCTCGTTGGTGGCGTAGATCGCGGCCTCTTTCGGCTGCGAACCGCGTTCGATATGGGTCGTGATATTTTCCAGCACCACGATGGCATCGTCCACCACCATACCGATGGCGATCGACAGCGACGACAGCGAAATGATGTTGAGCGTCGATCCGACGGCATAGAGGTAGATGAACGAACAGATCAGCGAGACGGGAATCGTCAGACAGATGATGAACGTCGCCCGCCAGCGGCCCAAAAAGATCATCACCACGAGCACCACGAAGATAAAGGCGTACATGATCGTCTCCGACAGCGACCCGATCGCGTCGGTGATCTCCTGCGAACCCTCGTAGATCAGCTCGATGTCGACGTCGCCCGGCAGCGAGGCGGCGATCGCCGGCAGACGCCTCTGCACCTCGTGCACGATGTCGACGGTATTGGCGCCCGACTGTTTCTGGATGATTACGCGCACGCCCAGCTGGCCGTTCACGCGCTCGTCCATCGTCGCCTTTTCGAGCGTATCGCGGATCTCGGCCACGTCGTTCAGCAGCACCTTGCGGCCGTTGCGGTTCGAAAGCACCACCTTGCCCAACTGCGTCGAGGCATCGGAGAACTCGCCGTCAGCCTTGATATTGAAGGTGTTGTTGCCGATATCGATCGTACCGCTCGGGATGTTGACGTTCTCGGCGGCGATGATGCTGCCGATCTGCTCGACCGACAACCCGTAGGCTTCGATCTTCTTGGGATCGACATTGACCTGCACCTCGCGTTCGGGAACGCCCATGACCGACACCGATCCCACGCCGTTGATGCGGTTGAGGTCGTTGACCAGCTTGTCGTCGAGAATCTTGTTCAGCGCCGGATAGCTCTCATCGGCCGTGACGGCGAGCATCATGACCGGAATCATCGACGACGAGAACTTGAATATCGTCGGGTAATCCACGTCGTCGGGCAGCAGCGACTGCGTACGGCTCACGGCATCGCGGATGTCATTGGCCGCCTCCGTCAGATCGGAGCCGTACTCGAATTCGAGCGTAATCATCGAGAAGTTGTCCGACGACTTCGAAGTCATCTTCTTGAGGTTCTCCACCGTGTTGAGGTTGTCCTCCAACACACGGGTGATATTGGTCTCGATATCGGCCGCATTGGCACCCGCATAGGACGTAATGACGGCGATCTGCGGGATCTCGATATCGGGATATTGATCGACGGCGAGGTTGTTCAGCGAAAATAGGCCGAAGACGATGACGCCGACGAAGATCAGAATGGTCGAAATCGGTTTTCGAACCGCTGTTTCGTATATTTTCATGTTCGATTCGTGCTAAAATTACTCTTTCACCTCCACTTCGACGCCGTCGGCCAGTCGTGAAAGCGCCGTCACGGCGATCTGTTCGCCATCGGCGACACCCGACAGAATGTCCACGTCGCTGCCGATCTGGCGGCCGACCTTCACGCTGCGGCGTTCGGCCTTGCCGTCCTCGACCACATAGAGGTAACGCTCGGACGAACCCACCTGTTTCAGCACGGCCACGTCGGGCACCATGATCCCCTCCTTGTCGCCCATGTTGAAGGTCGAACGGGCGAACATGCCCGGACGCAGCTTCTCGTTCCCGTTGGGAACGGTCACCTCGACGGTGAAGGTACGCGTCGAAGCGTCGAGCGCCGGATAGATCAGCGACACCTTGCCCGCGAACACTTCGCCGGGGAAAATATCGGTGCGGATCTCGACAGGCATCCCCAGCTTCACGGCAGGATAGTACTGTTCCTGAATGTTGGCGATGATCTTCAACGGATTGATCTGCATGACGTGCAGCACCGGCGTCCCCGTGAACAGGTTGCCCGCTTCGTAGTTGCGCGCCGTCACGACGCCCGCAATGGGCGAACGCATCTCGATGTTCTTTCTCAGGTTATCAAGCACCTCCTTCTGCACGTCGAGCGCAGCCTTGGTCTGTTCGAGCTGCTGCGCCGAGATGCCGCCGGCCTCATAGACCGGAACCAGCCGGTTGTAGTCGTCGAGCGCAGTCTGGTACTGCAACCGCTGCTGGTTGTACTGCGTCGGATCGAGCGTCACGAGCAGCTGCCCCGCCTTCACGCGCGAACCCACGTCGACCAGAATCCGGTCGATATGCACGCCCGACGCCGCGGGCGTGATGTCGTTCTCCTTGTAAGGTTCGATTTCGGAGGTGAACTCCTCGGCAAGCTGCACCGGAGCTGAGACGGCCGTCTCGGTTTTGGTCAGCACACGGGTCTCCTGCTGGACGTCGGCGGTTTTTTTGCCCGTGCAGCCGGCGAGGGCTGCGGCGGCGATCAACATAACTGTTAAATTCTTCATAGGTTTTATCTGTTTTTCGATTTTATGCTAATTCTCCTTGCCGACGATGCGGTCGTACTCGGCCTTGGCGGTCAGGTAGTCGAAGATCGCCTGCGAAAAGTTCAACTCGGCCTGCGTCTGCGCCAGCTGCGCGCTGTTCAGTTCGAGGATCGTTCCCGCGCCCGCACGGTAGCGGGTGTCGGAGATGCTGTAGGCCTTGCGGGCCTGCGCGACGGTCAGCTCCTGCGCATACATCGTCTCGCGCGCGGTGAGCAGGTCGTTCAGGGCCGCGCGCACCTCGACGTCGATCTGCTGCCGGGCATAATCCCGCTGGAGACCGATCTGCGAAATCTGGTTCTTGATCTCACGCGACCTGTTCATCTTCGTAAGGCCCGAAAAAATAGGGATCGAAACCTGCAGGCCGGCCGACATCGGGTGCTGCCACCAGAATTTGGAACCGTCGAGCACGTCGCCCGGCTGTCCTCCCTCCGCACCGCCGAAATTGAGCTTCGTCATGTCGATATCGTTACCGGTATAGGTCGCCGTAAAGAATGCGGTGACCGTGGGCATGCGTCCGGCGTTCGCCACTTTGAGCTGACGTTTGAGCAGCTCCTCCTGCAGTTCGAGCGTACGCAGGTCGGAGTTATCCTGCACGTCGGTCGTCAGGCCGTCGGTTCCCGCCAGCACCGCGTCGCGCATGGCGTCCAGCTCTCCGACGACTTCGATTTCGACGTTCTCAGGGATCGAAAGGTACATTTTGAGCATCAGCTTGGCCAAGCGGATCGAATTCTCGGTCTGCAGGATCGAGGGCTTCAGGTTGCTCAGCTGCACCTGCGCCGTAAGCAGGTCGTATTCCGACGCAAGTCCGTTGTCGTACTGCAATCTGGTGTCGTCCACGGTGCGCTGCACGGTGGCCTGAGATTCGCGGAGCACTTCGAGCGACTGCTCGGCCAGCAGAATGTTATAGAAGGCCTTTTTGACTTCGGCGACCAACGTAATCCGCGACGAGCGCGCCGACTCCACGGCGGCGGCCCGCTGGACGTCGTTCATCTTCAGCGTGCGGAACACCGCCGGGGCGAAAAGCGTCCACGTGGCGTCGCCCTGCGCCGCCAGCGTATTGTCGGCTCCGAACGAAAGCCCCTTGGTCATGCTCTGCTTGACGATCGAGCGGGTATAGGTGCCGCCGACCGAAATCTGAGGTATCCAGCTACCCCACGTCTGCCGCTTCACATAGTCGAAGCGCTGCACCTCCATTTCGGCGACCTTGACGGTCGGGTTCTCGCTCAGCGCCAGATCGAGGGCCTCACCGAGCGTGAGACGCATTTGTGCCGCAGCGCCGAAAACGCCCGTCGCAGCAAGACACACGGTTAAAATCAGTTTTTTCATAAAATATCCCAAATTCAATTTTTATTTGCCGTACTTGGTCAGTTCGTATCTTTTCAGGTTGTCGTCGATCAGCCGCAGCCCCTTGGCCGTCGAAATGCCGCGGAAGAAATTGCTGATTATCTGCACGAAGGCTTCGCGTTCGGTCATTCCGGCGGGCAGCATCAGCTCCTTGCGGGTCACCAGCGCAGAGGCCGTGTAATAAAGCACCGAGATCGCCAGATCAATATTGATGTTATCGACGAACAGGCCGTCCACGATCCCCTGATCGAGCATGCCGCGCAGGCTGCGCCGGTTCTTTTCCATTCCTTCGCGCGTCAGTTTGTCATGGACGGCGGGATAGAATTTCTTGAGATTGTCCATCATGCGGCTGGACACCTCGGCCTTGTCCATCACCTGCGCCAGCACCATGAACATGGCTTCGAGGACGTTGCGGGCGTTGGCAGTAAGTTCGGTCCAACGCTGCCGGTCACGCTGGAAGTAGCGCTCCATCGCCAGATAGAGCAGCCCTTCCTTGTCGCCGAACAGTTCGTACAGCGTACGCTTCGATACGCCGAGATGCTGTGCAATGTCGTCCATACGCACGGATTTGATGCCCTGCGTGGCGAACATCTGCATCGCTTGGTCGATTATGCGTTCTTTCTGGGGAGGGGTCATGTCTTCAGTCGTTTTATTCGAGGGCAAATATAGCAACAAAACCCACGGAACCAAAAAAGTTTTCTGTTTTTTGAAGTTTTTACCGCCGATTATGCCCTGAACAAGCAGAAATGCAGACAAACAGAACAATCGGAGCCGGAAACCGGGGCCGAAAAGAAGACTTATTGAATAATAAAACAGGAGAAGGAAAGAGATTGCAAAAGGTGGCTTCGGCGTTACGGATTCCGGATCAGGCAGATGTTTCGGGCAGGTCGAACGGCACTTCGAAAATCATGCGGCAGCCAGACGCATACTCCGGATCGACGAACAGACGGCCCCCCAGTTTCACGGCGATAAGCCGGCAGATAGGCAGTCCGAGTCCCGTCCCCTGCGAAAAGGGATCGAGTTTCACGAAACGCCCGAAGACCTCTTCGCGCAGGTCGGCGGGAATGCCCGGCCCGGTATCGGTCACGGCGAAGCGCAGCAGCCGTTCTGCGGGCAGGCAGTCGTAAGTCAGGGCAATATGCCCGGAGCGCGTGAATTTGGCGGCGTTGCGGAGCAGACGCAGAAGCACCTGTTCGATGCGTTTGAGGTTGGTCCGCACTACGGGATCGTCAGGCGTGAGTTCGCCCAGCAGGCTCACGCCGGAATGCAGTTCCGGCAGAACGCTCTCCACGCAGTCGTTGCAGAGGCCGTTCAGCGCAGTGACGTCGCAGCGCGGCAGATCGCCCGTCTGGTCGAGATAGGCGACTTCGAGCACGTCGTCGAAAAGCCGCAGCAGAGAGGCGCTGTTGGCTTCGATGATGGAGGCATATTCGCCCGTGGCGGGCTCATTGCGGAATTCCGAGGCCAGCACCTGCGAAAATCCGACGATCGAATTGAGGGGCGTGCGGACCTCGTGCGACATATGCTGGATAAACTCGGTCTTCATGCGGCTGGCCTGCTCGGCCTGCTCCTTGGCTTTGAGCAGCTCTTCGCCGCTGATCCGCAGATGCTCGTTCTGGGCCAGCACCGTCGCTTCGGAGGCCTTGAGACGCCCTTCATCATGCGCGCATATCCCACGCCGCCCGTCACCAGCACTCCCGCCAGCAGGCAGATAATCAGATAGGTATTGCGCAGGCGTTTGCGCTGGAGATCGTACTGCAGTTCCTTGGTTTCGTTGTGCAGGCGGCTGATTTCGAGGATTCCCGAAAAATCGTCCGTCGCAGTGCGGATTTCACGGTTACGCACCGAATCCGACAAACGGATATACTCCCGGTAATTGACCGCAGCCTGTTCCATCCGGCGCAGGTGCCAGTAGATGTCGCCGAGTTCCTTGGTCAGCACATAGTTGTTGTATCCGGAACTGCGGACCACCGTGTCGCGCTGCGTCTCCAGAATCGTTTTCAAAGCCCTCCCGTACTGCCCCGAAGCCTTGAAATAGGTCATTTGCAGATAGCGCAGTCCGGCCGTATGGAACCGCAGCGAGGGATCGCGGCGGAACAGCTCCTCCGAAGCCTCAAGCCGTTTTTCAGCCTCCGCGAAATTTCCGCACCGGATGTAATAAAGGCCGAAGCCCTTATTGACGGTGAACTCCTGATAGGTGGTCCGCTTGGGCAGCGCCGCGGCTTTCTGCAACGCGACGAACGCCGAATCGGGCATGTCCAGCTCCAGCGCGCACTGCGCCAGCGAAGCGTATTGCGTCGGCAGGTTGATGTCGTCGATGCCGTTGTGTTCGAGCACCTCGATCTGGCGGCGGAAGTTGTCGTAAGCCATCCGCTACGCGCCCTGCGTCAGGTAGAGGTTGCCGAGCATCCGGTAGCAGGAGGCGACGCCTTCGGGGTAATCGTCGTCCTCGGCTTCGGCGAGCATCTTGCGGGTCTCGTAAATCGCCGTGTTGGACTGGTTCTGCTTGATATAATAGGTAATCAGGCGGCTCGACCAGACGAAATAATAGAAATAGCGCAGGTCTTCCTTGGGATGCTTGCGGCAGAATTCCTGCACGCGCCGCACGCCTTCGAGGATTTCCGCCCGGTCGTTCTTGTAGTAGAAATGGTCGAGACGGACGCAAAGCGCGATAGCCTGCATCCTTACGTTGCGCGCGGCTTCGGCCCGCCGAAAGAGCGTGTCGCACATTGCAGGGGCTTCGGCATCGGCGCGGTGCGCCTTGCAGAGTTTGTAATACGCCGTCAAAGCGCTGTCCGCCGGTTGTGAAGGAGTCTGCAAAGCCCGTTCGCCCGCCCGCATCGGGAAGGCATGGGAGAAAGCCATGAGGATGCAGACCGCAAAAGCGGCGAGAGATGACGGAATCCGCATGTATAAAGTGACGTTAAGCGCTACAAAGATAGCATTTTCAACCGGAGAATCAACAGAAAAAGTCCATTTTATCGAATTTGCAAAAAACCGCCGCGTAAAATTACGCGGCGGCAAACTCGGCGGAACAGCGTTCCGACCATCGGGCGTTCCGTTCGGAGCCGTAAAACAGAGCCGTCCTTTCCGACGTCCCGTCCGGTCCCGCGAAACGCTCCCGTCCTGTTATCGGGTGACCCGTTCGAGCCAGCGTACCATCGACAGCATGACGAGCATCGACAATCCGCAGGCGGCCACGAAAACGAACCACGTAGCCCACATCGGGGTGTGCAGATAAAGCCATCCGCCCACGAACAACAGTGCGTTGCCCACGGCCGTGGCAGCCAGCCAGAAGCCCTGCATCAGACCCTGCATGTGCGGCGGCGCGACCTTCGACACGAAAGCCAGTCCGAGCGGCGAGATGAACAGCTCGGCGACCGTCAGGATGAAGTAGAGTCCCACCATCACCCACGGCGTAACCAGAATCGACTGCATCTCGTCGGCCTTCATGCCTGCGAGGGCGGCCTTGCCGGGCAGCGCCAGCGAGAAGAACATCAGGAAGAGGTAGGCCGTGGCGGCGATACCCATACCGATGGCGATCTTCATCGGCGTCGAGACCTCGACGTTGCGTTTGCGCAGCCAGCCGAAGAACCACATGATCAGCGGCGTGAGGGTCACCACGAAGAACGGGTTGACGCTCTGGAAGATTTCGGCGCCCTTGATGACCGTGAAGCCCAAGTCTATGTTGATGACGTCCAGATTCACGTAGTCACGGGCGAAGTAGGTCAGCGAATAGCCGTTCTGATGGAACGAAACCCAGAAGAAGATCACCACGCCGAACACGGCGAAAAGCGCATAGATGCGCTGGCGGATCTCCTGCGCCGACATCGTGATCTCGGCGGCGGAAGCCTTCCCGCCCTTGGCCGCAGCCTTCTGCGAGGGATCGGGGAAGCGTTTCTTGTTCGACATGTAGATCATCAGCGAAACGAGCATCATCACGATAGCGGCGATGAAGGCGTAGTGGAAACCGCGGTTGAAAACGTCGAGGTAGCTGTTGCAGAAAGCGTGCAGGTCACCGACGGGCGACCCGTCGAGGTAAGCCGAATTGGCATACGAGGTGAGATTGGCAAGCCCCTCGCCGGCCATGTCCTGACCTTTGAGGTATTCGTGGCAGAGTTCGGGCAGCTTGGCGTTGTAGTCGAAATTATTGACCTTGAGCCACCAGTTGCGCACGCCGATGGCGACGAACGGCGCGAAGAAGCCGCCGATGTTGATGAACATGTAGAAGATCTGGAAACCCGACTCGCGCTTGGCGCTGAACTCCTTGTTGTCGTACATCTGCCCCACCAACGCTTGGAGATTGCCCTTGAAAAGGCCGTTGCCGAAGGCGATGACCAGCAGTCCGAGGCAGGTCAGCGTCAGATAGAGCGGCAGGCTGGGAACCGGCGTGGGCGTGGGAATGGCGATCAGCAGGTAACCCAGCGACATCACCACCAGCCCCCACATGATGGTGCCCTTGTAGTTCTTGGTCTTGTCGGCGATGATACCGCCGACAAGCGCCAGCAGGTAGATCGAAGCGTAGAATCCCGAATAGATGTAACCCGCCGTGGCCTCGTCGAGACCGAACTTGGCGGAGATGAACAGGGTCAGGATCGCCATCATGATGTAGAAACCGAATCGCTCGCCCATATTGGCCAAAGCCGCGGCGATCAGTCCTTGGGGTTGTCCTTTCATAAGTTAATTTTTGGTGTTAGTAATAAATGATTCGTTTTTTGTTTGCTGACAAAGATAGAAAAATTTTCCATATATTTGTATAAACACAAAACCGGTTATGGAAAAAACGACCCGCAGGCTTCCGATCGTCGAACGCGACGAGTGGCTGCTCCCCGCAGAGCAGGAGCTCAATAACCGTTACGAGCGGTATATGGACAAAATGAATGCAATCGTGCAGGCGGCGGGGTCGCTCGTCGATTACGCCAACGGCTACCGCTATTTCGGCTGGCAGCGCGACGAGACGCTCGACGGCTGGTGGCTGCGCGAATGGCTGCCCGGAGCGCACGACGTCTACGTCTTCGGCGATTTCAACAACTGGCAGCGGACCGAAATCCGCATGCAGCGCGACCGCCACGGCGTATGGAGCGCCTTCTTCCCCACGGCGATGTACCGCGACAGGCTGGTGCACGGCTCGCTCTACAAGCTCCACGTCCATGGCGACAACGGCTGGCTGGACCGCATTCCGGCCTACGCGACGCGCGTGGTGCAGGACGAGGCGACCAAAAACTACACGGCGCAGTTCTGGGCGCCGGAGCCGTTCGACTGGCGGGGCGACGCATTCGACATTTCGAAAAACGGGAACCTGCTCATCTACGAGGCACACGTGGGCATGGCGCAGGAGAAGGAGGGCGTCGGGACCTACCGCGAATTCACGGAGAAGATATTACCTATAATAAAAAAGGACGGCTACAACGCCGTGCAGCTCATGGCCATCGCCGAGCACCCCTATTACGGGTCGTTCGGCTATCATGTGTCGAGTTTCTTCGCCCCGGCATCGCGCTGCGGCACGCCCGAAGAGCTGAAGGAGCTGGTGCGCCGCGCCCACGAGCTGGGGCTGGGAGTCATCATGGACCTCGTACACGCCCACTACGTGAAGAACCTCAACGAAGGCATCAACGAGCTGGACGGCACGGACCACCACTATTCGCTGCCCGGAAAGGCGGGCTACCAGCCCTATTGGGACTCGATGCTCTTCGACTACGGCAAGGACGAGGTGCAGCATTTCCTGCTTTCGAACGTCAAATACTGGCTCGACGAATTCCATTTCGACGGCTACCGCTTCGACGGCGTGACCTCGATGATCTACCACCACCACGGCTACGTCGATTTCGACTGCCGCGAACGTTTCTTCGACGCGGGGGTGAACGGCGACGCGCTGACCTATCTGACGCTGGCCAACCGGCTGGTGCACGACTTCCGCACGGGCGACGTGACGATCGCCGAGGACGTGTCGGGCATGCCGGGGATGTGCATTCCCGACACGGACGGAGGCATCGGCTTCGACTACCGGCTGGGGATGGCGATTCCCGATTTCTGGATCAAGCAGCTCAAGGAGGTGCCCGACGAGGAGTGGAACATCTGGGAGATGTGGAACGTGATGACCGACCGCCTGCCCGAAGTGAAGACGGTGGCCTACGCCGAGTCGCACGATCAGGCGCTGGTGGGCGACAAGACACTGGCGTTCAGACTGATGGACAAGGAGATGTATTTCAACATGGACCGCGCGTCGCAGAGCGTGGTGATCGACCGCGGCATGGCGCTGCACAAGATGATCCGCCTGATGACCATTTCGACGGGCGGGCAGGCCTACCTCAACTTCATGGGCAACGAGTTCGGGCATCCCGAATGGATCGACTTCCCGCGCGAGGGCAACGGCTGGAGCTACGCCCACGCCCGGCGGCAGTGGTCGCTGGCCGGGAACGGGTTTCTGCGCTATGCGTGGCTGGGGGATTTCGACAAGGCGATGATTAAACTGGTGAAGCGGTACAGGGTGCTGGCTGACGGCTACGCGTGGAATCTCGTGATGGACGAATGCAACAAGACGATGGCCTTTGCCCACGGCGACCTGCTGTTCGTCTTCAACTGGCACCCCTCAGCGTCGATTCCCGACTACGAGCTGCCCGTGCAGGCGCCCGGCAAATACGTGCCCCTGCTCTCGACCGACGAACGGCGTTTCGGCGGGCAGGAGCGGCAGGCGATGGACGGAGAGCACTTCTCGTTCCCGGCGCAGGACGGGGATAACACCGAGCGGCCGCATATCCGCATCTACAATACTTCGCGCACGGCGACGGTATATCTGAGAACCGACGGACGGCAACCCTCCGCCGACACCGGATTGTGAACGGTCCGGAGAAAGGACGAGGCCGGGAGCAACAGCACGGAGAAGGGCCAAGGCCGGAAAAGCCGGGGAGGAACGGGGCTGGGGAAGTCCTGTTGCGGTAAAGGGAAGCGCCGGAAAACAAGGTCGGAAAGCGACAGCACGGAGAGGAAGCAAGGCCGCAAAAGCCGGGGAGGAACGGGGCTGGAAGACCGCAAAAAAACGATAACGATTAACGGCAGGGAATATCCCTGCCGTTAATCGTTATCGAGCTACACGAATCGGCGGAAGTCAGCGCGCCCCGTCGGCGGGATAGACCACGCCCAGCTGGCGGCGCACTTCGTCGATGATCTCCAGCGTCACGAGCGAATTCGCGTGGCTGTTGACCGCCGATTCCGGGCGGCCCTGTTCGATCAAATCAATGAACTCCGCGATTTCGTAATAGTAACGGTCCCGGTCCGGCTCCACACCGACCGATTCGCCGACAGCCTCCGGGCCGCGGCCCGAAGCGGCGCCTCGGCGCGGGAAACGGGTCACACGGCGTATGTCGTGGATCGTATCCAGCAGCAGCGTGCCCTCCTCCCCTTCGATCTCGGAGGGCAGACGCGAATCGGCGATCTTGGAGTAGAGCACCGTGGCGTTCATCCCCTCGTAACGGAAGTTGACGGCTCCCTGACCGTCCGCCCCCGAAGAGAGCACGACACCCTGCGCATCGACGGCCTGCGGCCGTCCGAAAAGCGCAACCATCGGGTAAACCGTATAGACGCCGATGTCCATTATGGCGCCGTTGGAAAGCGACGGATCGAAGGCGTTGAGCACGACGCCCTCCCTGAACTTGTCATAGCGCGAGGAGTACTGGCAGTAGCTGGCGAAGTAGCGGCGGATCGTTCCCAGACGGGGAAGCTGCTCGCGCACGATCCGGAAATTGGGATTGAGCGTCGCAATCATGGCCTCCATCAGCACGACGCCGTATCTGCGCGCGGCTTCGATCATCGCACGGGCTTCGCGCGCATTGGAGGCCAGCGGCTTCTCGCACAGCACGTGTTTGCCGCAGCTCATGCAGAGGATGCTCTGCGACGCATGCAGGGCGTTGGGCGAGGCGATATAGACGGCATCGACGAGCGGACTGCGGGCCATCTCTTCGAGCGAGGTGAACGTATGCGGAATCCCGTGCTTCGCGGCGAAGGCGTCGGCCGTAGCCTGATTGCGCGAACAGATCGCCGCCGCCTCGAAGCGCGCATCCTGCCGGGCGCCGGCAAGCACCCAGTCGGCGATAAAGCCCGTGCCGACCATTCCGAAACGAATCTTTCCTTTCATACCAATGCTGTCAATATATTGTTATAAAGTACGTTCGTAAATCCGGGACTCCGCATCCCACGGGTGATAGCCCTGTCCGATATAGCGGAAGCCCCACTTTTCGTACAGCCCGGCGTGATCGGTGCTGAGGTAGAGTTTGCCGAATCCGGCGCGGCGGGCGTCTTCGGCCGCACGGTCGAGCAGCAGCCGTCCGTAGGCGTGTCCGCGCATATGTTCGGCGACATAGAGGGCGCAGGCCCACGGCCACAGGTCCATGCGGCTGATAAAGTCGTTGGCGATCAACCCGGCACACCCCGCCGGCTCGCCGCCCGACATCAGCAGGTACCACTGCGGAAGCGGACCTGCGGCGCTGACAGCGTGGCGGATGCAGTCCTCATAAAGAACGGGCCGCACTTCGGGCCAACAGGCCGAAATATAGCTGATCGCGGTATCCGCGAATTCGGGGTGTTCCCTGACGGAGATGATTTTCATGGTCGGACGGTTATTTCGCCGTGATGCGTTTCACGGCGGCGGCGACTGCGGCATAGAGCGCAGGCAGGTCCACGCCCGCCACACGGCGGTTTTCGACCACGATGCGGCCGTCGACCATGACCGTATCGACATCCGACGCCTTGCCGCAGTAGACGATATTCGACACCAGATCGTGAACGGGCTGCAAATGGGGTTTCTGGAGGTCCACGACGATCAGGTCGGCCAATGCGCCCTCGCGGACCACGCCCAGTTCGCCTTCGGCGTAGCCCAAAGCACGTGCGCCGTTGACCGTCGCCAGCTTCAGCGCTTCGTAAGCCGGGAGCGCGACGGGGTCGCCCGTGGCGGATTTCTGCAGGAAGGCCGCCGTGCGCACCTCCTCGAACATGTCGAGATCGTTGTTGGAGCAGGTGCCGTCGGTGCCGATGGTCACCAGCGCACCCGCGGCGCGCAGCCGCTCGACGGGCGCCACGCCGCTCGAAATCTTCATGTTGCTCTGCGGGTTGTGCGACACGGCCACGCCGCGCGCGGCCAGCGTCGCAATATCGCTGTCGGTCAAATGGATGCAGTGTGCGCCGATGGTGCGGGCGTCGAGCATGCCCAGCGCGTCGAGGTGTTCGACGGGCGTCATGCCGTATTTCTCGCGCACGATGCGCACCTCGTCCTGCGTCTCGGCGATATGGGTCATCAGGTGCAGTCCGTACCGCTCGGCCGTCTCTTTGCCGCGCCGCAGGTTTTCGGGCGACACGGTGTAGGGCGAATGGGGCGCGAGGGCGATCCGGATCCGGTCGCAGCCGGCGGCGAGTTCCACCGCCTGCCCCACTTCGGGAAGCACCTCTTCGACGTTGCTGTCAAAATAGTTGCAGCCCAGCATCGCGCGGATGCCCAGCCGCTCGGCCACTTCGACGCAGCGGTTTTCGTGGTAATACATATCCACGAACGAGGTCACGCCGCCCAGCAGCATCTCGACAATGCCGAGCGTCATTCCCAACGCCACGTCGTCGGCCGTCTGGCGCGCTTCGAACGGCCAGATATAGTCGTGAAGCCACTCCATCAGGGCGATATCGTCGGCATAACTGCGCTGCAGCGTCATGGCGGCGTGGCAGTGGGTATTGACAAGCCCCGGCATCAGCAGCCGGCCCGTGCAGTCGATGATCCGCGCGTCGGGGTGTGCGGCGCGGAATGCGTCGGCTTCGGACGCGGACTCCGTGACCAGCGCGATGCGGCTGTCCGCGACGCCCACGAAACCCGTAAAGGTTTTGGGACTGCCTTCGTCCGCCGTCATCGGCAGAATCGTGGCGTTGGAAAAAAGAATTGCCATAAATAGCGTAGTTACTTTATTGTAGTATATGTATTATTCGGCCCGCGGATCGACTCCGACGGTCGTTGCCGCCGCCAAAGGCGGCGTTTGCAAGTCTGCCCTTCCCTGACTCTCCTCCTCGGAGAAGACTTCCCGCATGCGGGCGGATTGCGGGCGGAAACTTCAGCCGCCCCCCCCGAAACCGTCAAGCCCCCGGAAACCCGAAAACCCGGCCCCCGGAAACCTGAAACCACCAATCCCCGGAAAGGCTATCCTACTTATCTTTCTTATACTTTATCTTCACCTCCCCGGTCTTGACCTTGCGGGGTCCCGGATCGATCGAGTTGCCCTGCACGGTGATTACGTCGCGGCCGTCCACCGAATTCGAGTAAATCTGAATCACCTTGTTGAAGACGCCCGGTTCGCTCTTGTGGGGTTCGTAGATGATGCTGATGGTTCCGCTCTCGCCCGGAGCGACCGGCCGTTTGGAGTACGACGCCTTGAGACACGAACACGAGGTGATGACGCGCGTCACGACCAGCGGCACCGTGCCGTCGTTGGTGAAGGTGAATTCGCGCACCAGATCGCCGCCCTTGCGGGGCACGTCGCCGAAATCGTGGCTCGCGACCTCCATATGCAGATGCGCCCCCTCGATCTTCGCGGGCTGCTGGGCGCGGCCCGCCGCAAAGGTCAGGCATCCGAAAAGTGTCAGTAATAAAAATCGCATTGTCTTTCGTTTCAAAAATTACTCCATACGGAAAACATAGGTGATCGTTCCGCCCTGCACCGCCGCGCGGCTCTCGGTAAAGCGCGCCTTGCGCGCCGCGGCTTTGGCGGCTTCGACCAGTTCGGCGGCGTCGGTGGTCGAGCCTTTCGGTTCGTAGGCCGCACTCGTGACCCGTCCCGAAGCATCGACCGTCACGCGGACGATCACCTTGCCGCTCTTCGAACCGGGGTACGAAGGTTTGGGCAGGTCGCCCACCAGTCCGCGCCCCTGCAAGCCCTGATCCAGCTGGTCCAGCCCGTCGGGATTGAGTCCCGGACCGGTGCCGCTGGCCTTGTCCTCGCCTTCGGGAGCACGGGGATTGCCCGCGTTGTCAGGTTCGTCGGCACCGCCCTTGTTCATGTTGAACAGCGCGCGGGGATTGGGCGTCTGCGTCGTCTCGTCCTTGCCGGAGACCTGCGCCGTCTGCTCGACGGGAGCCGTGCGGTCGTGCACGCGCGGCTCGGTGGCCGTCCTGACGCGCGGCTTGGGCGGTTCGGGCGCAGGCGGCTCGGTGAAGTCGATCGTGATCGTATCGCCCGGCTTGTCGTGGATTTGCCGGAAGTCGAACGAGACCAGCGCGAACGAACCGATCAGCAGCAGCGCGTAGACCGCCGTCGCAACCGTCGCCCACCTGCGGGGATTCCTGTTATTTGGATCGTAATAATACATAAAACCTGATTTTGGCGACGGCTGCCGCCGCCGGACGGCGTCCGTCAATTCGGCGCCGTCGCCAGAATTAACTTGTAATTGTTGTCCTTGGCGATATTCATCACCTTGACCGTCTCGCCCACGGCCACCGTCTCGTCGCAGTGCAGCGACACGGTGGCGTCCTTCTGTCCGTCGAGACGCGTCTTGAGCGCACGCTCCACGCCCTCGATCGACCCGACCTCCTGCAGTTCGACGTAATAGCGGTACTTGCCGTGGCCCGCATCCTGTATCGAAACCGTGGTCATCGCCTTGTCCTTGAGCTGGTTGGAGCTTTTCGGCAGCATCAGCTTCAGGGCATTGGGATTGATCAGCGTCGTAGCGATCAGCAGAAACAGCAGCAGCAGGAACATCAGGTCGGTCATCGACGATGCCGAGAAGGACTTATCGACCTTCGATCCGTGTTTAATTGCCATAGCGCGTTATTTTTGAACGGGTTGATTCAGAATGTCCATGAATGCGATCGAGTTGGCCTCCATCTGGAACACCAGCTTCTCGATGCGCGCGACGAGGTAGTTGTAGCCGAAGTAGGCCGGGATGCCGACGATAAGACCCATCACGGTGGTCACCATCGCCACATACATACCGCTCGAAAGCAGTCCCAGATCCACCGTGCCGCCTGCGGCCGACATGTCCATGAAGGTCTGCACCATACCGAGCACCGTACCCAGAAAACCGATCATCGGCGCGCCGCCGGCGATCGTCGCCAGCGAGGGCAGTCCGTTTTCGAGTTTCGACACTTCGAGATTGGCCACATTCTCGATGGCCGACTGCACGTCGCTCATCGGACGCCCCAGCCGTTCGATGCCCTTCTCGATCATGCGGGCGATCGGCGTGTCGGTCTTGCGGCAGAGATCCACCGCAGCTGCGATCTTGCCGTCGAGGATGAAATCGCGGATGCGGTTCATGAAGTTCATGTCCAGCGTCGAGGCCTTGCGGATCGCCAGAAATCGCTCCACGAAGATGAAGATCGTAACGCCGCCCAGAATCAGCAGCGGCCACATCAGCCAGCCTCCCTTGGTAAACAGCTCCCACAAACCCATCCGGGCCTCTTCGGTGGCCGCGACTTCGGCGGCCTGCAAAAATGTAATCATAACGTACACAAAATTATTTATTTAAGTTCTTGTCTTTTTTCACCGAGGCGGAAGAGACCGTATCGGCCGGCGACGCTCTGCGTACCGAATCGGCCGCACGCCGGCGTTCGACGAGCCGCAGCGAATCGGCGGCCTGCCGGCGTTCGAGCAGCTGCTGCCGCTTGCGGCGGCTGCGGAACTTGTTTCTCAGCCGCTCTTTGAGGTCTTTCA
>ERZ837910.3148-NODE-3148-length-18594-cov-4.671773_pt1 | contig 18594 bp, 20 predicted proteins | sample MGYA00519940_ERZ837910 | MGnify/ENA primary metagenome ERZ837910 (study PRJEB31850, sample SAMEA3708825) | human gut metagenome | biome: human gut; feature: human-associated habitat; material: faeces | place: China | collected 2014 ... | reverse complement strand
CTCACCCTTAGAGGTTGACTAATTCTAAGAGGTGGGTTACGGCTCACCTCTTATTTTGATTGAGAGGTAGAAATATGAGTTGTAAAAATGTTTGTAAGCTCTGCAACCGTCTTGTAATAAGCCAAGCTGTTGCGTTTACAGGAGGTAATCTTGTAATCACACTCCCAGCAGGCAGTTACAACAATGGAGAAAAATATTGTATTGTTGTTGCACAAAGTATACCAGAAGCCACTACAATTACTGCTCCGGTAATGATTCAGATAGGAACAGGAACAACATTGTATCCGTTAGAGAATCGTTGTTGCGCACAGGTAACAGCATGTGGTGTCAGAACTAGAACAAAATACGCAACCAGAGTAGCTACAAGTGCAACTGGCGGAGTATTCAAGATGTTAGGAAATCCAGCTTGTAGTCCGAGTAACAATTTAACAGCAATTAATGGTACAGCCCCAACGACAGACACACCTGTTACACAGGCTGCCAGAAAGGGGGCAATGTAATGCATAAAGTTGCAATGGAAATGGGTAAATGGGCTATGGAGAAAGCCAAAGCGCATGGATTTGACAATCTTAGTTCTCAGGACTGGGACGATTTGAAAGACTGCATGGAATCCGTAAAGTGTGCGATTTGCGCAGATAAGGATTACAGAATCGTAGAAGCTATGGACGAATGCGAACAGGAAGAGAAGTATCTTGGACGCATGGGATATGACAGGTATCGTTATTCCAATGGTAGATTTGCTCCGAAAGGCAGAGGAAGTCGCATGGGATATATGCCATATCTTCATATGCAGGATGATGACTGGATGAATGAATATCCGAACAATCCAGAGTTTGACCAGAACTTGTACCGCATGGGCTATCATCCAGACCGTAGTGATATGAGAATGGACGGTATGAACAATAGGCAGTCCAGATATGGTGAAACCTACGACAGATACAGCGAGAATCGCAGACATTACCATGATTCCAAAGACGCTGAATCCAAGAGAAAAATGGATGATTCCATGAAAGAGTATACAGAAGATATCATCCGCAATATGAAAGAAATGTGGGATGATGCAGACGCATCAATCAGACAGCAGATGAAAACTGACTTGACACGTTTTATACAGCAGATGAATTGAATATGAAATGAATTTTGCCCTTGTTACAGGAATGTAGCAGGGGCTTTTTAGTTATGGAGGCGAATACTATGTCAAGAAAAACAGAAGTCAAAATTAAAATAATTTGCGAGAAATGTGGAAAACCGCAAAAACCAAGCACTGATAAATCAACAACTAATTGGAATGTGTATGACTGTCATGAAAAATGTGAATGCGGCGGGAAGTTCGTAATGAAATTCGGAGGTTGATTATGGAGAAATGCAAAATAAATGTTCTTGGTACGGATTATAGAATCGTTCCAAAAGAACTTAAAAATGAAGATATTGACGGCTTTACAGATAATACTGCAAAGGAAATCGTTATCAGAACAGATAACGTGAATAACGTTGGTGATTTTGATTTCTTGCAAAAAAAGCAGTTAAGGCACGAAATTATTCACGCATTCCTGTCAGAAAGCGGATTGCAGTGCAACTGGCAACATATGGAACAATTCGGGCATGACGAAACCACAGTTGATTGGTTCGCAATTCAATCTCCAAAGATTTTTAAAGTATTCCAAGAACTTGATTTAATTTGAAAAGGATGGTGATAAACCATGCTAAGACAATTTTATATGAACGGAGACCTATGGAGAGTGCAGTTTGTATCTCCGCACGACAGCGTGTTAATTGATCGTACAGGCAATAGAACGCTTGGAGTATCGGATTATTCCACCCGTATTATTTCAATCGCAAATAACCTTCACGGAGAGCTTCTGAACCGTGTATTTATTCATGAGCTAGGGCATTGCGTGATGTTCAGCTATGGCCTATTACCAGAACTTCATCGTATGGTCAAAAAACGATACTGGGTAGATGCAGAGGAATTTGTATGCAATATTCTGGCAGACTATGGACAGTTTGTTATTGGCACGGCCAGAGATATCTTAGGAAACCAATTCACATATGTAGCTCCTATTGGGGCAGAAAGGATGATTGCATAGATGGCAAAAGCAGAAAACACAATTATTTTTGATGGCATTCAGTACAATCCCGGTGATGAATTGCCGGATTTAGGCAGTTGGGTATGTACAGATGCAAGAGGTATGGTTCGTGATTACGAAGGGCTTTCAAAAGATGTATCAAAGCTTCCGCATTATGTACAGAGTGGTTCTTCGGCGTTGTGCCTTGATACTTCTGAATTATACGAATATCACAAACCTACCGATACATGGTATAAACTGTAAAGGAGAAACACATGGCATTAACAGCAAAGAAAGTATATGCAATATTAAAACGCCAGATTTCCGATATGGAAGCAAAATTAAATAGCCCTGTAAGATACAGAGGTACAGTTGCGACTGCTGATTTGCTTCCATTAAATCCAGACATTGGCGATATGTACAATATCGAGTCTAAGTCGGTCTACGGCGAAGCAGGAATGAATGTGGCATGGAACGGCGTAGTTTGGGACACTCTTGGACCGGCTATTGATATGGCACCATACTTGAGAGAGGACTCCGAGATCATAACATCCTTGAAAACCAAAACGGAAAATCTGGAATCTGCGAATTACACCGACAGAGGCACCTTAGCTGATACTGACGCCTTTCTGATCAATGACGGTACAGGAATGAAAAAGAGTGTGCTGAGCAAGCTGTCAGACTTTGTTCTTAATAAAATCGCCGATAAAGTATTCGAGAAGCTTCAAACGAACGACAAAACGATTCTGGGAGCGATTAATGAATTAAATAGTAAGGCGTTAATTTATACTCCAACTATATCAACTAGCGTATCTGAGTATCTTAAAACACTTTCAGAAAGAAAAACTCATTATTTTCGTACGGAGTCTGGTGCCGATGGCAATCCTTATAAAACGGGTAGTTGCTTTTTTGTAATTTATATTATTAATAGGTCGTCAGATGGAATTGGTTTTGCCATCAATCATAGTTCAACAGCGTATTACATGAGACTTGCAACAGGAGAAATACATTATATCGCTTTATCTTAAATAGTAAGACATTGTTTGGCGATTTGATTTCTATTGAGCAAAACACTAGCATTAGATACAATCAATCAATGAAATTAGTAGTCGTTGAACGCGATGCAAATGTTACAATTGATAAAAACATCCCAAATGCAACATGGATAGAAATCGCCCATGTCGAAGAAAAATATTTTCCTCAACATACGACAACATTTCCTATTGCTTTATACCCCGAAGGTATAGCGTACGGCAGGATTACAGAAGATGGTGCGATTCAGATTTACACTAGCAGAGAATTAACAAGTGGTAAAGATCAATTATATTTTCAGTTTTTATACTTTACCATATAAAATAACATTCCTCTTCCCATTTAATTCATTAAAAATGGAAAACTTTCGTAAAATCTCTACCTATTTATAAGGAACAGCGCAAAGGTTAATCAAGAGTCGGTCAGATACAATCATCACAAATATGTTATTTAAGGAGAACTATATGAGAGGATTAAAACGGCAAAAGCAAACAATATACTGGTCTAGGGTGACAGAAGAACTTGACGGAATAGACACAATCAAGAAATATCAGAATCCAGAACTGCATTGCCTATCCGTGTCAGCAACAGCCGGAACGCCGGAAGAATTATCCGCCGGGTACGTCCCTGATTACGATAGGTACATCACGAATTTTGACCGTAGCTTTAAACCACAGATTGCAGATGTATTCTGGATAGACTGCAAGCCGGAACTGAATGAAGCAGGCGAACTTATCTTAGGCGAAGATGGAGAGCCTACAGTCCCGCCAGACTATCGCCTAAAAAAGATTCTTGATACCCAGAAAGGAAATGTGGCACGATATGGCATCAAGTATATAGGAGATGGCTCAGATGGTGAATAAGACTATCAAAATGGAATTGTCGCATAAATCTATACAGGACACAATAAAACAGCTCAGAGCGTATCAGAAGTCACTTGCAAGTAAGAATGAGGAATTTGTCCGCAGGCTAGCAGAACTTGGAATCCCGGTCATAGATGAAAACATAGCATTGGCACAAGGCGATTCTGACAAAAACCATAACACCTATATCAGAATCAATAACTTTGGTGGCTATTCTCAGGCGACACTTGTGTGCGAAGGCTCTGACCTCCTGTTCATTGAGTTCGGTTCGGGTATTTCGTATAACACTCCGGCAGGAACTAGCCCGCATCCTAAGGGGCAAGATTTTGGTTACACAATCGGTTCATACGGGCAAGGGAATGGAAAGAATGATTCTTGGGTTTATTATGCCGATTCCGGCGAATGGGTGCGTTCTTACGGTACTGAAGCCACCATGCCGGTATATAAGGCAAGCGTAGAAATCATGCAAAGCATCAGAAAAATTGCAAAAGAAGTGTTTGCATCATGAAAGTTAATACCTGATAATACTGAATAATACCTCTGTCTTTGATATACTATAACATATAAAAGCATCTACCGGAGTGGTGGGTGCTTTTTTCATGCAAAAAAGCATAGAAAAGGAGAATGTAAGCATGTTAGTAGAAACAATGATTATCAAAAAAGTAGAAACGAGCATTGTCACAAGCCTAGATGTCGCAGAAACTTTTGAAAAAGAACATAAAAGAGTATTGCAGGACATTAGAAATTTAGGATGCAGTGAAGAATTCGGACAGCACAATTTCGTGCTTTCCTCATACACAAGCATCCAGAATAAAAAACAACCTATGTACTGCATGACGAGAGATGGATTTACACTTCTTGTTATGGGATACACTGGTGAAAAAGCCATGAAGTTCAAAGAAGGATACATTCGCCAATTCAATGCAATGGAAAAAGTTCTTCTGGGAAAAATCAGAGAACGAGACAAAGGCATTGCAGTAAGACAGGCATTGACCAATGCGCTTAAAGAATCACAAGAAAATGAGAGAATGCATGGTCATGCATATTCGACATATACAGATATGGTATACCACACATTGTTTGGCAAAACTGCAAAACAGCTTAGAGAAGAAAAAGGAATTTCTACTAAAGACAATCTAAGAGATTTTCTCACCGAAGAAGAACTGAAAGCAGTTCAGTCAAAAGAAATGCTTGTCAGCGGATTGGTTGATTGTGGATGGGGATATTCTCAAATAAGAGATTTCCTTAAAGACCAGTCTCAAAATATGTTAGAACAGGCAGGGTGATATAAAATGCCAGACACGATCAATAACCCAGTATCAGAAGTATTTTCTAGGTGGAGTAAAGATATTCAACCAACAGTCGGCAAAGGCAATTTTTCCATGGAGAAAAGCCAGACAATAGCATCTGGCAAGACAAAATACGCCAGATTGTTCATGATGGGGAATCCCACACAGTCAACAAGCCTTGAAGGTCACGAATGCGCAACAGTTCTTTCGTTTCAAGTAGAAAGTTACGCATCTGGGACAAAGGCTTTATCGACTGCATACGAAATTGACAGCAAAAGTCATCAGGCTATGGTTTCAATGGGCTTTCGCCGGACATACGGACCGGAAGAAGTTGCAAACTCCGAAAAGAGTTTTAAGCGAATCATAAGCCGGTACAGCAGAATTTACACCGGGCAATTATTGGAAGCGTAACAGCTTCTATTTTTTATACCAAAAAAGAAAGGAGAGTGTCCTATGAGTAAAGATAAATTACATTGGCTGAAAGCTGCGGGAATCAGAGCTGTTAAGACAATTGCTCAGACAGCAGTTGCAACAATTGGAACCGCGACAGTCCTTGGAAGTGTCGACTGGAAGATGGTTGTATCCGCGTCCGTTCTTTCCGGTGTTTTATCCTTGCTTACATCTGTAGCAGGGCTTCCAGAACTGAAAACAGGCACAGATGAATAGAAAGGACGGTGATCCTTTTATCTCCCGGATGCAGGGTTACGCATCAGAGCCACATGGCTCTTTTTTATTGTGATTTTATAGCTGAAAAGCAGAAAGGAGCCGAATATGGCAGAAAAAGGAAATATAGCAGGCGTAAGTACCGTTGGTTCGCTTACTGGATATGCAGTTGAAACAACAGCAGGTACTAAACCGACAGCTTTTAAACTTCTTCACAGAATCAATGCTTCTGATGAAATTAAAATTGACGTAGAAACAATCGACGCTTCCGCACTTGAAGATGAAGTTGAAAGAACTATTGCAGGACGTGGTTCTACAGGTGGCACATTCAACGTAACTGTGAACGTAACTGATGAAACTATCACTGAATGGGAAACCTTAATCAGCGAATACAAAACAGCAAAAACAGATGGAAAATCTATGTGGTATGAAGAATACTTCCCGTCTCTTAAGAAAGCGTTCTTCACCAAAATTGAGCCACCGACAATCATTCCTAAACCAGCAAGAGATCAGAATGGCCTGTTAACCGTTGAAATGTCTCTTACTATCAATGAATATGTCGGCCCGAGTGAAGCAGTAGCTCCAACTGACAGCGGCCTTTAAACACATTTGGGAGGACAAATAATATGTATAAAGTTTTAAAAATCGGTGGCAAAGACTACAAACTTGAATATGGAATTGAAGCATCACTGTTTGATGATTGTGCCAAATCCGTAATGAATATGCTGGTTTCCACAAGTGGCGGAACGGACAGGAGCCTCAAGGAGATGGTTTCTGGAATGAGTAGCATCCCGAATACTGCACTCAATGCGTTCTATGCCGGATTACTTCAATACCATGGCAATCATTCTGATGGTGATGGTACTGTCCCAGATTTAGATACTGCCAAAAAACTTGCAGCGCAGTATATGGCTGAACATAAAGATGATGAGCAGGGCAATTTCTACGGTCTGTTTTCTATGTGCATCGAACAAATGGAGGAAGACGGTTTTTTCAAGTTAACAGGTCTGGAAACGTTCATGGACAACTTGAATGCGGCGATGGACTCTGTGAAAGCGAAGAAAACACCGAAGAAGTCAACAGATCATCTGAAAAAAGCTACAGCGAAATAATCTGGGATGAATTATATCCAATGGCTGTGCGTATTGGGATGTCAAGAAAAGAATTTCTCAGAAGCACCCTGAAAGACCTAAGAATCCGTATAGAACAATATGGAATCTCAAAAAATGAAGAAATTCAGTCGCAGTTAATAAACATGGACTATCAGGCATGGCTGACCGGATTGTATGTCAAGACGAGTATTTCGTGTGCATTATTTCCAAGAAAGGTTAGTTATCCGAACAAACCAATTACGCAGGAAGAACAAAATAATTGGGTTAAACACAATCCAAATACGCCAAAGAAATCAGAAGCAGAACTAAGACAAGAAGAACGTTACTACGAACTTCTTATCAGGCAGGCAAATGCAAATATATCTGAAATAGGCAATAAAGAGGGCAAGCAGGATGAATAGTAGTCTTGCTTGCCCTTTATTTTTTTGAAATAAAGGAGGTGCTTATATGCCTGACAACACAATAGATAGCCTTGCGATAGAGGTCAGCAGTAACGTATCAAATGCAAGTAAATCCATTGATGATTTATGCAATAAACTGAATCGTCTGAGTAGCCGTATGTCTGATAGTATCAAGTATCTTAGAGACTTTTCAGCTTCCGTAGGCACGGTCAATTCTGCTGTTCAAGCACTTAAAATAGACAGGCTTGATTTATCAACGATAAACAGTCAATTGCAACAGTTTGCTCAGTCTATGAGTGCGCTCGGTAGCCTGAACTTGCGAAACAATGGATTAAATTCGTTTGTAAATTCTATTCGCAGACTGAACGAAACATTAAATTCCACAGGTGATGTGTCTGGAAAGATTCAGAACATAATTTCCGAATTATCTGGTCTTAGCAGTATTCCAGACGTATCAAACAACGTGAACCGGTTTGTTTCTTCATTGGCAAGATTGGCTAATGCCGGCAGTTCTATTGATGCAGTTGCATCAAAGCTTCCAAAACTTGGTGAAGAACTTAGAAAAATCGTAGTTTCATTCTCTGGAATAGGCAATATTTCTCAGCCAATTAATACATTTGTTCAGTCAATATCTCAGTTGGCAAATGCAGGGGACAAAACCGGAAAGACAGCAACTCAGCTTAATGATCTGGCAAATAGCTTAAAATCATTCTTACAGACAATGAGTACCGCTCCTAGAATCAGTAGCAGCACAATTCAAATGACTCAGGCTATTGCTCAGTTGGCAAATTCTGGAGCGAATGCTGGTAGAGCGGCAAGGTCTACTGCAGGTGCATTTTCCAGATTAGGACAGGGTGCGGATGCTTCTGCAGGAAATGTCAGAAAACTTGGCAATGCAGTCGAAAACGTAGGAAGCAAGGCAAGGAAAAGTTTGCCTAGCATCATGTCTCTGGTGGCGAAATTCTGGACACTGAAATTTGCTGTTGGAAAATTCGGGAGCGCAATTGAAAGTTCTATGAATTTTCTCGAAGATTACAACTACTTTCAAGCAGCGTTTCGTCAGGTAGCAGATAAAGCAGGAAAAACTTGGTCGGAATCAGGGTATGACTCCGCAGAAGCATACGCAGATTCGTTCAGCCAGAGAGCCAGAGAACTTACATCCAAAATGTCTGGGTTTGATGTTTCGGACAATGCAATTCTGACCGCAAATAAATCAGGTAAATCACTCGGTATGGACCCGTCCATGCTCTTGAATTATCAAGGCCAGTTTGCACAGTTGTCGTCCTCCATGGGAACAACTTCTGAACAGGCATTAAAACTGTCGAATGCATTAACCATGATCGGTGCTGACCTTGCATCTGTTAAGAATCTTGATTTTAGCACAGTTTATGAGAACTTATCCTCTGGATTAGTAGGTATGAGCCGTGCTGTAGATAAATATGGCGCGAATATTCGTGTAGCAAACTTACAGCAGTATGCTTCAAATCTTGGCTTACAAACAGCTGTATCAAAAATGGATCAGGCAAGTAAGGCTATGTTAAGAACAATAGTAATACTGGATTCCACCCGGTACGCATGGGCGGATATGGCAAATACAATCAATATGCCAGCCAACCAGTTGCGCATACTTCGCGCAAACTTAGTATCCTGTGCCAGAGCATTAGGAAACATCTTTATGCCAGTCATTGCGGCAGTATTACCGTACATCAATGGCCTTGTAATCGCATTCCAGAGACTTTTAACATATATCGGTTCACTTCTTGGAGTTGATACCAAAATCGGAAAAATGTTCGGTTCTATTGGTGGCGGAAGCGAAAATCTTTCAAATGCACTTGATTCCATAGATGATTCTGGAATTTCTGATGTTAATAATGCTACAAAAGATACTAATAACAATTTGAAAAATGCGACTAAGAATGCAAAAAAATTAAAACAGTTCCTTGCGTCCTATGACGAATTGGAAATCATGAACAAAAACGATAGTTCCCTGTCAGACCTTGCAAATTCCAAAATTAAGACACCATCCCTTGACACATCCGCTCTCGATGCTGGAATCCTTAACGACGCGTTAAATAGCCTATTAGACGAGTATCAGAAGAAATGGGATGCCGCCTACAATTCCATGGAAAATAAGGCTATAGTGTTCGCTAATAAGGTTACAGATACATTTAAGAAACTTGCAAAAGCCGCAGAACCTACAACAAAAGCGCTGAAAAATCTCTGGAACAATGGATTAAAACAGCTCAGAGATTTCACATGGACAGCATTAAAAGATTTCTGGAATCATTTTTTAGTTCCACTTGGAAAGTGGACACTTGGGGAAAAAGGATTACCGCGATTAATCAATGCTTTCAACGATTTCCTTGTAAAAATTAACTGGGACAAAATCAATGCTTCCCTTGTTCAGTTATGGGATGCGTTAGAGCCATTTGCTGAGAATGTCGGAACAGGATTACTTGATTTCTTTGACGATTTCTTTGACAAGGCGGCAGACGGAGTGAACAAACTCCCTGATCTGATTGACAAGTTTAAAGAGTTTATCGCGTCATTCTCACCAAAGCAAGCACAATCTATCGGTTATTTCCTCGGACAGCTTCTGACTGCCTTTATGGCATTCAAAGGGCTCACATGGTTCGGAGGTATTTTTGGCAAAGATGGAATAATTGGCAAAGGCATTACCATGTTAGCGGCACATCCATACGCTTCGATAGCGGCAGGGCTGGGGCTTACTGTTGCCGCGCTTGATAAGTTCGGAGTGATTGATGTTGATTGGGATGGATTATGGACAAGAATCGGAAATCTTAAAGACGTAATTGTAAATTTTATCAAAAATATTGACTGGGATTCATTGGTAAAAACAATCGGTGATGTATGGGATGTATTTCAGCCGTTTGCTGAGGGATTCGCAGATGGGTTTATCAGCTTTTTCGATATAATGCTGAACGATATCGGCGCTCCACTGATTAATACATTAGTAAGCGTCTTAGATGCTTTCGCAAAAGTCCTAGGAAAGCTTGATGATAAACAGATAGAAGCTCTCGGGAATGCTCTCGCACAGTTTTTTATCATAAAAGGAAGCGTTAAGTTTGCTCGAAATATATACGATGTAGTTAGTTCTATTAGTGCACTTAGAACAATCTTTGGTGGATTAGGAACGGTTCTTTCTACAGCCAGCGGCGCATTACAGACATTCTTTGGCTCTGGACTCGGTTCTACACTTGCAACAGGGTTCGCAAACAGTATGGTTATCTTAGGAACCGCAATGGCGGGATTCAATCTCGGAAAATGGATAAGTGTTAATCTGTTCGGTGGCGAAGACAAAACCTTCGGTGAGTTTTTGGAAGATAATGTATTTGGCTATCAAAAAGGTGATTTTACCGGAGCTATCAACGAATGGATGAAAGATATATTCGGAGTTGGAAATAAGCTTACAGAAGACGACTTAAAAGTATTCCAGGAATATGAAGATGCTATTCTCGGTTTGGTTCGTGCAAGCCAGATTTCGGGTGAACAAGCATATCCTTTATTAACATTCCTTTCTGAATTGAAAGATAACGGATATAGCACAGAGCAGGCATTGTTTGAACTTGAACTTAAGCTTAATAATCTTGGGGTTTCTTCAGAAGATTTTGAGAATGCGATAGCAGGAGTGAATAAACCAGTCAAAGACCTTGGAGATACAGCAGAAGCATCCTCTAATCAGTTTTCAAATATGGCTGACCGGATTAACAATGTTTCATTTGAGGATATCTCAGAACAGCTTGCAGGATTCCAGAACCTTATTCAAACTGTTGACTTTGCGACTCTAGTAACAGATACAGCAAATGCAATAGACCAGATGGGCGGCATATGGGAAAACGGAAAACAAATTCTCGGTGAAAAAGCATTACAAATTTATCAGGAAATTGCAAAGGGATTAGAGCCGGATAATAACGGTTACTATACTTTAGCAAACGGACAGATGGTGCAGTTCGGAAAAGGTATTTCTGACTATGAAAGCACTCTGCAAAGTACAATGGATTCAACCCTACAGGGGGCAATCAACGGCGTTCTGGATAATAATTCTGGATTTGAATTATTTGCAGAACTTGGAAAGAATCAGATTGTTGCATGCGGTGATGGAATTATGCAGAATAGTAGTCAACTTACTGGAAAGTTAAACGAAACCATTACAACCGCAAGTTTAGAAGCAGGAAGTACAGCAAAAACCAGTGGAAAAGAAATTGGCGAAAATTCCATAAAAGGAGTTATGCAGGGATACGAAAGCCAAAAAGATGCGCTCGGTATTGCGACTCAAAGTTTATTTGATGATTATGTCAAGAAGAGAGCACAAGAGTCTCTTGATTCTCATTCTCCATCAAGATGGTTCGAACAGCTTGCAGAATATTGCGGACAAGGATTCCAAAATGGATTAGAGCCGGGCTTTTCTTCGGCGTTTACATGGTTTGGAAGAATCCGAACCAGAATCAGTAATTCTATTGGAAACCTGTATAATGTCGGTTGGAACTCTATCATCGGCTTAAGCAATGGAATCGTAGGCGCGGCACAACAGCTTTATGCAAACGTGCAAAAAATCGCGCAAAATATATCAAATACGTTCCGCAGAGTTCTTAAAATTCACAGCCCGTCACAGGTAATGATGGAACTCGGCGGATTCACCATTGAGGGATTCCAGCTCGGTATGCAAAATATGCTTCCGAAAGTTGAATCCACCATTAATGATATAAGCGCCGAAGTGCAAAAAATCAATGCACCATCCGCAGACATTATCACAAGGAGTACATCATATCAGGAAGTAAAAAGCAGAATGTCTGTCGATACAGATGATTTTGTGGACGACATTCGGAAAGAAGTCATGGCAATCAGTAGTAACACGTTTGACAATAACCAGATGATCGGACAGGCGGTCAAAAACGCTCTGAACGGCATGGCAATCTATGCAGACGGACATCTGATCGGATATCTGAAAGAAGAAAATCAGCAGTTCAGAAATCGTAATGGATACGGAATATTTGAAGGGTAGGTGATAGAATGAGCGACTTTATTGCAGGAAGTAATTTCCAAGGTTATTTTTTAAAGTTCGGGGGAAGCGTTCTCCCGAACAAATTCTTAGCCTATGACGATTACTCCTCAACTCCGAATCAGCGAACAGAGCTAGAAGCGTACAGAGACTTAAACAATCTCTTACACAGGGACACAAGCCCGAATTTTAAGACAAAAATAGACTTCAACACGCGCCCTATGTGGTTGCCAGATAAAATTAAAATGCAGTCTATTTTTAAATCAGGCTTAGTCAATAAGGCGCAGCGGAAGTACAAGGTCACATACTGGGACGACGAGGAAAACACCTACAAAACAGGTGTTTTTTATATGCCTGATGTTGAGTATAAACCTATCAGAGTTGTAGGAAATAACATTTTGTATAATAAAATCAGAATCGCACTGATCGAATACTAACAATCAGAGTGCATGGGTGCCACAGCTCATGCGCTCTTTCATTTTATAGACGGGAGGAAAACTATGGCTACACCTGTAAGCATTGTGACAAAAAGTTACTCTAATACATGCTATTTTGTTGGAGATACAAGCAATGTAAGAGTAAAAAGTATAAAAGTAACTTATGATGACGAAACAGTAGAAACAATAACGGATGGCTATACGGTATCTCAAATAGACACATCTGAAGCGGGAGAAAAAAAAGCAAAGGTCGAATATTTGGGATTAACCGCAGAAATTTCCATTATAGTATTGGATTCATATAATGTTCAGGCAGGTACTCCAAATTTAGAAGATGTAGCAATTACACTTAATCTTGACACAGGGATTATGAATATATCGGGCACAGGAGAATTTTTAAGTTTATATAATATTAACAATACCCCAGACTCAATAAGTTCTCGTATAAAATCATTAAATATCGGAAACGGCATTACTAAAATCCCGAGCGGATGCTTTAGCGGAAATGAAAATCTCGAAAAAATTTTATTTCCAGATACCTTAGCTGAAATTGAAGGAGGAAATTTTTATAATTCTCCTAAAATAAACAAACTTACATTTCCAGAATCTTTAAAAAAAATAGGCGGCGGATGCTTTGGGCCGCTTTCCAGTTTGGAAACAATAATATTTAATGAAGGACTTGAAACGATAGGCGGCGGGAGCTTTATTGGGTGCCCATTAGTTAAAAACTTGGTTCTTCCGTCAACACTTACAGATATGCCATATAGCTTTTACGATTCTGTACTTGAAACTCTTGTCATGGGTAGTGAATCTGTAGTTTTTGCACAAGGCGGTACTGGAATAGCTGGTATGTCTGCTAAAAATATGACCATCCGTGGCGGAACTATAGCTTATAGTGCTTTTTCAGGGAAAGGCATTATTGAAACCGTAGCTTTAGGCGGAAGCGTAAAATGGAGCGGCAGTGGTCAGTTCCGAAGCTGTTCAAATCTGGTGAGTGTTTCTATAGGTGACGGAATTACAAGCATTCCAAACGGATGCTTTGGTAACTGTTCATCGCTTAATAACGTCATTCTCCCAGATAGTGTCGAAACATTAGAACAAACAGCATTTTCTGGATGTTCTTCTTTATCTTCGATAACACTATCGAAAAATATAAAGAAGATTCCAACTAGCTGTTTTAGTAATTGCGGATTTGAGACTTTTACAATTTCTGATGATTTGAAAATTGAAGAACTTGAAAATGTTGTATTTCAGGGATGCTCCAATTTAAAAATGGTGTATATCGGCAAGAATGTAAAAACAATCGGTCCAGGTTGTTTTGCTTCTATTGGATCCCCTTCGACTGTAATTCAAATTAATCAGAAAAAAGATGCTATTTCTGGTTCTCCATGGGCAGCTTCAAATGCGACAGTAGAATGGATAGCTAAAGAAGTTGTTGAAATTGAATTGACTTCACTACCATCCAAGTTGAAATACAAGAGAGGAGAATCTTTTGATAGCTCTGGCTTAATTGTGACAGCAACTTATGATGATGGAACAGTACAGGAAACGACAAGCTATACACTTTCTTTGCCGGATATGTCAACTGCCGGAACAAAGACTATTACGGTAACATGTGGCACTCAGACCGCAACGTTTGATATTACTGTCATAGCCATAACCAAAATCGAAATTACTACATCACCAACCAAGCAGGAATACCGCAAGGGCGACACTTTAGATGCAACTGGCATGGTAGTTTCTACGGTCTGGACAGACGGTTCAAAAGAAGTTCTGACAGACGGATATACGGTGTCGGATTTAGACAGTACCGAGACAGGCGAAAAGACTATCACGGTCACATATCAGACGTTTACAGCAACATTCACCGTAGAAGTCGTGGCAGATACTGCCGGAATCCGTATCTCTCATTATCCAAACAAGGTTTACTACAAGATAGGCGAATCTCTGGATACAACCGGTTTGACTGTAGCCAAATACCGTGCAGACGGTACAGAAGTGGAGATTACAGGCTATACCGTCTCTGAACTGGATAGTTCAACATCTGGTTCAAAAACAGTTAATGTATTCTATACAGAAGCAATAAGTAGCACCGAATCCGAAACATTTAACACTGATTTCCAAGTTAGAGTCACAAAAGACGGAAATAACCCATTTGATGGTAGTTCAAGTGGCGGTTCTGGTGATGTTGAAGAAGAGAAAACCGAACCAATAAAAGTAACAGTACACTGGATTAATGGTGAATTTTCTGACCTTACAAATGAAAATATCGACCAGAATACACTCACTTTGCAGGAGTCTATTTGCTCAGAACAGTATTTCATTTTTGGCGGTTGTGCCTGCAATCAGATAACGTTTCAGGCTCACCACGATCAGTTTAACGGTACCTCGGAAGAATTTTATCCATCTGGGAAAATTGAGGTTTACATCGAGAGAAAAGGAACAAGAATCAAAATTTTCACAGGCGAAATCGACAGTGCAGAGCGGAAAGCAAATTCCCTGACACGTAATTTTATTGCATACGATTATCTGTATAAATTACGAAATACTGACATTGCTCGATGGTATAAAAACCAGACGACTGATAAAAAGAAAAAGCTGACTCAAAAGCAATTCAGGGATAAATTATTTGAGTTTTTAGGGCTTGAACAAGTCAGCACAAAACTGCACTGGGACGACACCTATGTCCCTGATACGAATAACTCAAATGAAATGAACGTAGTAAATATTCTGAAAGATTTATGCTTGCAGAATGACCGTTTTGGATGGATGAACAGGGATGGCAAGTTTGAGTATCTGAAACTTCGCCAGAACAGTTACAGATACGGTCAGACCACCGGTAATCAGAACATTTATAAATACTACAATAACGAAGAAGTACACCTTGATACGTTCAAAAGTTTCACCGCAAAAGAGGGCAGAATCTGGTTTCCGAATGTTATATTTTGTGACCCTGACCCGAATAGAGCCTTTGGTTTTACGCAAGGTGACTACACAGCGCAGGAAGCATATGATAACAATGTTTATTACAATAGAAATAGTTTCTTTGTCGGAAATGAAGATTGGCTGAATTACGTTTGGGATGCTGATGAATACGGCGGTATTTCAAGGGCTGAACCAATTATGAAGATTTGCTATGGCGTATTCGTAAACCAAGATTTGCGGAAATATTATCGCGCACAAGGATATACTGCCGTAGTTCAGGGAAACCCACTGAACATGGTCGGGCAGGCAGTCGAACTCTACTATAAGAAGCAGATTCAGCACGACGATCAGGAGCCTACAGAACTGCAATGGTACGTTCATTCATACATCATGAGTAGAACGCTTAAAATCGGCGTTACAGACATGACAGACACCTATTCTGCCAACAATGCACCGTTCAACAGCAATAGCCAGCAGTTAGGAAAATATACTCCTGAAATATCTGGAACGGTCAACCTTACACGTTCTGAAATGCCGACTATTAGTTACGCAGAATTTACGGACGGAACGGAATCTGGAATTGCAACGATTGATGATTTTACGGACGGTTCTGGAAGTTCCTCAACTGAACTAAAAAAGGCACAATTAAGGTGCGTAAAGCGAATCAAAAAAGCTGATTATGATGCTCTGGTAACCGCAGGAGCTGACCGGGCAGATACATTATATTTCACATTCGAGGAGGGCTAATTGATGATATACAAGGCGTTTTTGAACAGACAGGAAATCACTGGGTTTCCTGTCAAAGGCAAAGAAACAAGTGAGATATGGGGCGGAAATGTATTGCTTTGGAAGAAAAGCGGATTTAGTATTTTAGAAAATTTAAGGGGATATGTAGCAAACCAAAAATGCATTTCGGCAAATGGGATAAATATGCTGTCGGTCTTAAAAAGTCAAACCTCATCTGAGGGACAGGTAATTGGTTTTTTTCAAGAGACTTCGCCTTATGTGAATAAAATATTAACAAACGGAAATTACTATAGTAGCACGCGCGTAATAAGTTGCGGCAACTATTTTTATGCGATTAAAGTTGATCGCTCGAACGGAGACAAAGACAACACTATATCGCGTTTTTACAAAATAGACGAAAGCGGAAATGTAATTGCACAATATAGTAATCCTACGAAAATATCCAATAGCCAAAAATATTATACATTAGTGCGAGGGTTCTTTGTAATAAATGATACATTTTATTGCATCGTAGACTTTTTGAAAGGAAGTTTAACTGGTGTTTCCCAAGGTATGAAAATGTATACGTACCGAAACGGAAGCGGAGGTTCGGTATACAACATATCTGTAAACACTGGAAACATATCTATTTCTCAGGGCGATATATCCGATTCTTTTATAATTAATGGGAAAACTTTTATAATTGCAACTAAGAATAAAATACGTTCGTTGTATCAAGTTTCAGCAGGAAATGTAACACGTGTCACAAGCACAGATTACAATTATTGCGGGACTGATGGGACAGGCTTGTATTTTACAAATGCTAACCGGGTGAAACTTTATAAACTAGATAAAGAAACATTGAAATTTTCAGACGCAATATTTGATACGTCTAGCGCTGAATACCATGGAGAAGCTTGGCACAATGGGGAGATAAACGATATTACATTTGTAAAAAATAAAATGTATGCCTCTGTTTGGTCAAGAGAAATTGTAAAAATTGACTTTCAAAATGGTAAGGCAACTCCAAAATTATTACATAGCCTTGATAGTAAATATACGGTTACTCTTCTTACATCACATAAAGGTAAGTTGATAATAAATAAAGGGGATAGTAACACAACTCAATCAGGATTATATCTCGATATTATTACATTGTAATTATTGAATTTTCGCCCTTGAATAACCCAGAGTCGGGAGAGATGGGACAAGTTGAAGCGAACTAAACTCCGTGGCTTTTTTGCTTATTCAAACACTAATTTTATCAAATAAGAACCCCAAAACCGCAAATAAGAACGCATTTTCCAGAAAAATCCAAATAAGCCCTTATTTGCCAAAATAACCTAAAAATCTCAGTCCTGACCGTACTAAAATGTAACTATATTAAAAATAAAAAATGAATAATTTGTAAACTTAAATTTTGCTTATTTTCAAGTAATTTATCATAAATAGCTTTTTGATTTCCCACTAATTGGTTATAAAAAAAGTTGTTTATTGAATTGTTGCTATTTGTTTGATTTTCTTCTTTTGATTGGCTATTTGCTTGATTTTCTGCGCCTTGTATTATTTCACTTATATTTGTTTTTTGGGTTTCTGCACTTATGTTTTTCTCTTGAATTGGCTGTTCTACTGCTATATTTCCTATTTGGTAAGTTTTTTCTTCTTCTTTAACTAAATCTAAATACATTGCTCCACCTAGTACTCCTATTCCTATAACTAGTATGGTTGCAATTAATAATAACATAAATGTTGTAAAGTTTTTTTTCATTTATTGTATATTCCTTTCATCTTTGTTTTAGCTATTTTAATAATAACAAAAAAAAATAAAAATAGCAATAAATTTTCTCATTTTATTGCTATTTTTTATTTTTATAATTTTTTGTAATCATTAACTTTTTTGTATGAATATATTGCTGATATTCCACATATAACAACTACTAATATAATTGCATCTCCTGTTTTTGATAATCCTGTATCAGCTAATTTGTTTGTGTTTGATACGTTTCTGTCTGAAGTTGTATTATTTTTAGCTGTATTTGTTGTTAGTGTTGCATTTCTTG
>ERZ837910.3137-NODE-3137-length-18668-cov-3.543491_pt1 | contig 18668 bp, 12 predicted proteins | sample MGYA00519940_ERZ837910 | MGnify/ENA primary metagenome ERZ837910 (study PRJEB31850, sample SAMEA3708825) | human gut metagenome | biome: human gut; feature: human-associated habitat; material: faeces | place: China | collected 2014 ... | reverse complement strand
CATGGCCGTCTCGGTGGTGATGCCGGCGGCGATGTAGGTGGCGAGCGCCGAGGTGAAGCGCGAGAGCGCGAGCTCGTACATGGCCTGGCGCGTGCTCGGGATGCGTTCAAAGATCGCGAGGACGCGTTCGCGCCCGGACTGGGTGCGGCTCGCAGCGAAGAGGAAGATGGCGACGATGGCGCAAGCCACGGTGATGACGAAGGCGACCCAGCCGATGACGATGGACGCGAGCGCCATGCTCGACGAGGCGGCGGTCAGCGAGCCCGACGTGGACTCGTAGACGTTGGCGAACACGGGGAGGATGACGACGACGGTCGCCGCGAGGATGATGGCCATGATGCAGAGCAGCGCAGCGGGATAGGCCACGGAACTGCGGATCTTCTGGAAGGTGCGGTCCTCTTCGCCGTAGTAGACCTCGAGCGTGCGTAGGACCGACTCGAGACGGCCGGATTGCTCGCCGGTCTGGACCATGTCGATGACATGGCCGGGAAAGGCGCCGGTGGCCTCCATTGCCTGGGAGAGCGACTCGCCTGCGATAAGGCCGCGGTACATGCCGACGCATGCCGTCTTGAAGCGCGACTCCTCGCGGTTTTCCGCGAGCAGGTGGACGGCCTCGTCGATTTGCAGGCCCGCGGAGAGCATGGTCGCGACGCTCCCGCACAAGGCGGAAAGCGCGCCGCTGTCGAGCAGTTTAGCTGCCATTGGTTTCCTCGCATCCCTTGTTTCGCATGGTACTCACTCTAATATACCTTCCCTCGTTGCCGGGGCAGATTTCTAATAAACATAGCGATCCCGATAACTTATTCCGTCACCGACGTACGCGTTGCCGCCTTCTGTCGCCGCCAAGGTCAGGTCGACGCGTGACCACGTCTTGGGGTCGACCGTGAACTGGATGCAATGCCAGGTCCCGTCGATGTAGACCATGATCCAGGCATGGTAGAAGTCGTCGGGCGAGACGTAGCCAGTGACGATCTGGGCCGGGATGCCGACGCTGCGCAGCATGGCCGCGCCCAGGGAGGCGTAGTCGAAGCAGATGCCGTTGCCGCTCGAGAGCGTGGCGTCCGGGTCGGGGATGTAGCCGGTGGACGTCGAGAGCTTCTCGGCCTTGGCGGTGTCGTAGGAGATGTTGTTCGCGATGAAATCGCAGATGGCGCGCAGGGCGGCCGCCTGGTTGTCGGCACCGGAGGTGAGTTCGCGGGCCCTGCGGGTGGAGGCGCTGTTCTCGTCGAAGTCGCAGTAGAGGTTGGGGTGCAGGAAGGGCTCGAGCCCGGTCTCGAGGTGCACGGGGACGCTCGTGGAGAGCAGCTCGACGTAGTTGTTGCCGCTCGTGTTCTGCATGACGCGGACGGTGTAGGTGCCGTCACCCATGTTCATGGGGACGAAGACGGGCGTGCCGTCGCCGGGCATGTCGTAGTTGTAGCTCTGCTCGCCACGGGTGACCTGGAGCTTGAGGCGCGACGAGCTGTTGCCGGTGGCGCCCACGTAGCCCTGGGAGGCCGATGACGTGTCTATGGCGCAGTTGGGGCCCTGGACGGCGGCCGACGAGTTGAAGGACACGTCCTGGACGGAACCCGGGTCCGAGAACGCGGCGCCCTCGACGACCTCGTCCGCGCCGATGGGGGTCGAGCCACCGCCCCCGCAGGCGGAAAGCGACGCGATAGCGAACAGGGCCGCGAAAAGTGCGATGGTGGTCGCGGACGCAAGGAAGCGACGCCGGGCCCGGGCGGGGCGCGACGTGGCATGCGCGCGGTGCGCGAGATGCGTTCTATGGGCCGGGAAGCGCGTCAACGGCGGCCTTTCGGACGAGCGTGTTGCCAGGCGGGTGCGTGGCGAATGCGACCATTATAGAAGACGCGCGTGATGCGGACGATGACACCGGGGAAACAAAACGGGGGAGAGAAGGGACGGTGCCGGATGGGACGGCTGTCCCGTCCACGTCCGCAGTTGGAGGCCGATGTGAGACAATGTGCCAGGGGGGCAGACCCCGTGACACATTTTGCTGTGAGACAATGGACAGACATGTTTCTTATTCACCCGGCAGTATGAGGAGGGGGCGGTCATGCCCGAATTCATCTACCAGATGCACGACGCGCGCAAGGCACACGGAAGCAAGGTTATTCTGGACGAAGTGACCCTGAGCTTCTATCCGGGGGCCAAGATCGGCGTCGTCGGTCCCAACGGCATGGGCAAGTCGACGCTCCTCAAGATCATGGCGGGGCTCGAGGACGTGAGCAACGGCGAGGCGCGTCTCACGCCCGGCTTCACCGTCGGCATACTGCAGCAGGAGCCGGAGCTCGAGGAGGACAAGACCGTCATCGAGAACGTGAGGCTTGCCTTTGGCGACATGCTCGCCAAGATCGAGCGCTTCAACCAGGTCTCCGCCGAGATGGCAGACCCTGATGCCGATTTCGACGCCCTCATGGAGGAGATGGGAAAGCTCCAGGATGAGATCGACGCGGGCGACGGATGGGATCTCGACAGCCAGCTCACGCAGGCGATGGACGCCTTGCAGCTACCAGACCCGGAGGCACCTGTTAATGTCTTGTCGGGAGGCGAGCGAAGGCGCGTTGCACTTTGCAGGCTCCTGTTGGAAGCTCCGGATCTACTGCTGCTCGACGAGCCGACCAACCACCTGGATGCGGAGTCGGTCCTCTGGCTCGAGCAGTTTCTGAAGCGCTACGAGGGCGCCGTGCTCGCCGTAACGCACGATCGCTACTTCCTCGACAATGTTGCCGAGTGGATCTGCGAGGTCGATCGCGGGCACCTTTATCCCTACAAGGGCAACTACTCCACCTATCTGGAGACGAAGGCCGCGCGCCTGGAGGCCCAGGGGCAGCAGGAGGCCAAGCTCGCCAAGAAGCTCGAGCGCGAGCTTGAGTGGGTACGGTCGAGTCCCAAAGCGCGTCAGGCGAAGAGCAAGGCACGTCTGGAGCGTTACGAGCAGATGGACGCCGAGGCGCGCTCCATGAAGAAGGTCGACTTCACCGACATCCACATCCCTCCCGGTCCGCGCTTGGGCAATAAGGTGCTTATTGCCGATCACCTGAGCAAGTCCTTCGGGGATCGCGTGCTCATCGACGACCTTTCCTTCGAGCTGCCGCGCAACGGCATCGTGGGCATCATCGGTCCCAACGGCGTGGGAAAGACGACGCTCTTCAAGTGCATCGTCGGCCTCGAGGAGCCGAACGCGGGTACGCTCGACATCGGCGAGACGGTCAAGATCGCCTACGTCGACCAGAGCCGTGCCGGCATCGACCCCGACAAGTCGTTGTGGGAGGTCGTGTCGGATGGCCTCGATATCATGCAGGTGGGGGAGACCGAGGTGCCCAGCCGCGCTTACGTGGCCGGCTTTGGTTTCAAGGGCCAGGATCAGAGCAAGCCCGCCGGTGTGCTCTCGGGTGGCGAGCGCAATCGCCTCAATCTCGCACTTACGCTCAAGCAGGGCGGCAACCTGCTCTTGCTCGACGAGCCGACCAATGACTTGGATACCGAGACGCTGGCGAGTCTCGAGGAGGCCCTGCTCGCGTTTTCGGGCTGCGCGGTCATTACGAGCCACGACCGCTGGTTCCTCGACAGGATCGCGACGCATATCCTCGCCTGGGAGGGTACGGAGGAGAATCCTGGCGCATGGTACTGGTTCGAGGGTAACTTTGACTCGTACCAGAAGAATCGCGTCGAGCGTCTGGGCGAGGTCGCCTCGCGGCCGCATCAGGTATATCGGAAGCTCACGAGAGACTAGGTGCAAGCGAACGAACTAAATGGTTAAAAAGCAAGCGCAAATCGTTGCATATTTGGATAAAAAGGCTAGTTCAAAAGTGTATGTAATACATTGCGCTTTTGAATGAATGCAATAAGCAATATATTGCTCAATATATCTCTTTCCATAGATCCGGTGATTATCATGAGACAGCTTGGTCAAACCAGAGTGTCTCGTTGTTGGAAGGTGCCGTTTATGGATGAGGCAGCTTCGTCAGATCAGGATGTCTCATTTGCTTATGGAGCCGGCTAGAAATTAGGAGCGTATCAGAGGGCTGAATGAGATGACTGAATGAAACAAACGCTCTATTTTCGGCTGGTACCAATTTAAACTTGCTCACGCTACTGACCTTCGTTCGAATTAGATACTTATTTATTATCTGGGACCTACTGATAATGAGACAGTTGATCTGAGAAATTGTCTTATTATCAGTAGGTGCCATTTGAAGATGAAATTGAATCAGCGCACAAGTCCAATTTGGATATGTCTTGTCTGTGGGTACCGTGTCAAATCGGCTTATCCAGCCTGCCTTGTCTCATCATAATCATCGGCACCTGTGGATAATAGAGTGAATAGTCTAAACATATATCCTTATTTATACAGGTATCGGTTTGAAATAGGGCAGGAAGCGAATCCTGTCACTGAGTTCGAGCTACTCATGTGCAGGCTCCAACATAGATTTGTGCGCGAGGCAAACGCAGGGCGTGACGAAACGTCTCCGGCACCATCTGTCACGAAGAGCTCAGTTCGTTTTCTCCGGTCAAAAAATCTACTGGACCCGTCATTAAAATACCCATATGGAAATAAGTGCCCAAGTTTCCAACTGGAACCATTTTTCAGGACAGGACGGTGATTTAACAGGTGCATGTTTTCTGGATAGCAGAAACGAGATCGGATTTCGAGCGAGGAGATTTCCGGAAAAGTGTGCGTATAGCACGCTTTGGGAGAAAAAATTCGTTTGCTAGTTCGAGCAGGATTTTTTCATTCGGCGAACGGCTCGAAAACGACCCATTCTTTTGCCCTCAGGAGCCGTTTTGAGAGGGAGAGTGGAACTACGCCCTCAAGCAAACAAAACGCCTTAGAAGCCAAAATATTGCGTTTTACAGGCAATTCGCGCTTTTTCATGCGAGGAGGAGTCCATTTCGATCGTCCCTTCTCTACCTTTCGAAACCGATTCGTCCTCTTTCGTAACGGAGCCTGACGAAATCAAGTTCTCTTGCTAGGTGTTCCGTAGGCACCGATTGGTTTTCCGATTCCGTGCCAGGATGTCGCCTTGGGAAAAGCAGAAAGGGGGCAGCGCATAGGCCCTGGTGAACAATTTAGGATAAATGCCTAATTATTAATACTCCCTTATATCTGCCTCAGTAGAGGGCAGGAGAAGGAGAGTAGGGTACATATTATCTAGGACATAATTCTTCTCTGTGTCCATAAGAAAATTCTGGTTTTCTGCATTGGGATAATGAGGTTGAATCTTCCTCACAAATCGAGGTTGGGCATGTTAGCAGGATATGAAAAAGATGGGAAGATAGCACCAAATTCCGCTAGCAGTGCAATGCGAAATAGCGCTGCTATACCGCAGCGCGTAGCTCAAATTGAGATGGGGAAGGGAATCTATACAGGATTGTGCCGCTGACCTTGTATAGCATAGGTGCTAGCAATGCTGCGCTAGCTCTAGCAGCCCTGCTAAATCTCTTCCGAAATTGGCCTATTTGGTTACAGATCTACGTTTCTTACTACATTTCCTACCTTTGACACGTACCGGCATTCTTGCGAATGCCGTCCAGAGAGCTGGTTTTGTGCCGGTGTTTTGGTCGCCCAATACTGTGTTTAACCAGCTCTTTGACGTATCGTGGACGAATTATACGCATATAAACAGGAAATGCAAGGGACAAATTATCTTAGTCAATATGGGTAAATAGGTCTTTAATGTAGATCACTTATTTATAAAACCGCAGGTAGATGATAGATTCTATCCTTTAATTACATCGAAAATTAATTAGATTGCTCTCCTAATTCACATGATTTCCATAACTTACCCATGTGGGTAATTAAAAGCAGAACCATTTTTTATAGCAACGGTGGTTGTATAGCAATTTCACAAGACTTTGTGCCCGAAAAAAATTTTATTGCTACATATTGTGTTCCCTTCTTGCTATCACTTACACTCCGCCTATGTGTCTAGGCGCGCTGTACGCCAGGCAGGAAACGCAAGGTAATGAAGTACGACACGTAGTTTAATTGGGGTAAGAAATGCAGCGGTTACAAGAGATCTACCGGGAAAAACGTGCAGATTTGCACCGTGCCCAAACAAGGACGTCGGCACTCACCAGTATTAGTGTGGGGACGGCCCCCCTTCTCATCATTCTGGCGCTCTTCCTCGCTCTCATCGCGATGAGCTTTGGTTTTGCCGAGGATGCCCATGCAGATGAGCAGGTCGTCGAAGCGCAGGTCGAGCAGCTTGTTTCCCAAGGTCAGCAGGCTTCCGCCCCCGTCCCGGCTTCCACCGAGACCAAGGCCGTCGTTGACGAGATCGCTTCTACCAATACTATTACTGTTGCTCCTCAAGCTCTCTCTTTCAATGTTACCTTTCAGAACGTCGTCGTCGGTGGCAATTACCAGTCCGTCTCCGAGATGCATGAGGCCGGTACGACCGTCACCTTCAATGCCGGCGACCGCGAGGGCTATGTCTTCACCGGCTGGGTTGTTCAGGAACCAGTTCCGAGCGGTTTTACGATTGCCGAGCCCAACGACGAGAACCTGACCTTCACGATGCCCGACGAGGCCGTAACCATCCAAGCCACCTGGCGTAATATCAAGTACATCGACGCCACCTTCGACTTCGGCGGCGCCACCGGTGATAGCATCACCTCCGAGGGCACCCAGGCCATCAAGAACGTCGTCACGGACGACAACGGCACCAAGGCCCAGCTGGGCGTGGGCATGGTCATCTCCATCGACGCCGGCAGCAAACCCGGCTTCGTCTTCGACCAGTGGGCCATCAAGGCCGGTTCCACGTCAGTCACCTTCGGCGAGAAGTACAGCTCCAAGACGAGCTTCACCGTGCCCGATGGCAACATCAGCATCGTCGCCATCTGGAAGCAGGCCTACCTCGTGACCATCAACGGCGGTTTTGCCGGCAACAACAGCGGCGCGGGCTACTACGGCGAGGGTCAGACCGTCAAGATCGACGCCGGCACCAATCCGGACAGCACCCTGAGGTTCGATGGCTGGACGGTCGTGTGCGACAAGGCCGTCACCCTGACGCCCAACGTAACGTCCGCACAGGCCGAGTTCAAGATGCCGGCCGGGTCCGTGACGCTCACGGCGAAGTGGACGAAAATGGGTGTCGTGTCTAATTCAACGAACACGACGACCAACTTCCTGGGCGGCAATCTCACCGCGAGCGGCTCCGACCTCGCCAAGCAGGTCTGGAAGTCCGATAGCGACGAGATGAAGAAGATCAACGACGGCACGAACGCTTCCGTCAGACTCGTGACCAAGGAGCTTTCCGCCAACGACGTCTCCACGTCGGACCGCTCGCTGATCAACGCCGCAAAGGGTGCCAACACGCTGGCCTACTACATGGACATCTCGTTGTACGGCAAGGTGGGCGATGACGCCGAAAAGAAGATCACCGACACGGCGCAGCGCGTGACCATCAGGCTCACACTGGCCAACGGCCTGCTCGCCGCTCCCTCGGGCTACAAGCGCACGTTCAAGATCATCGCGCTGCATGGCAGCCAGGCGACGCTCCTGACGCCGACCTACGCCTATGACGCCACGACGAAGGTCGGAACGCTCACCTTCATCACGGACCAGTTCTCGACCTACGCGCTGGTGTACACGGATGAAAAGACCAACGGCGACAACAACGGCGACAACAATAACAACAACAATAACAACAACAATAACAACAACGGCGACAACGGCAATGGCAACAACAACCAGGTCAATTCGGGCCTGAACTCCGGCAGCAACGGCAATGGCGGTAGCTCCGCAGGCGGCTCCTCGGCCGGCTCGAGCACCGGCGACACGACCACGGGCATGAGCACCTCCACGGCGACCCTGATCATGATCGTCTTCGCCGTCCTCGCCATCGTGGCTCGCCGCGTGCGCAAGCAGATCTGCTAAGAAGCGCCGTTTCCAAGCGAAACTTCGAGAAGGCAAGCCCTTAGGGGCTTGCCTTTTTCACGTGCGCCGATGCTTGGGGCGCCGGGGTGTTTTCCTGTCTCCCCGTTCGGGTATCATTAAGGCCACCTCAAAAGCCGAATGCACCTGCAAACGGGGATGTGAATGAACATGAAGAGATTCGTCGCTTGTATTATTAGTGCGCTCTGCCTGTCCGTGCTGTGCCTGACGCTCGCCGCGTGCGGGCCCGATTACAAGCCCAACTTCGTCGGTACCTGGAACGTGACGTCCATGACGGACAGCACCGGGGCGGATCTGACGCCCACGATCGAGCAGCTCGCCGCCGCGGACAAGCACCTCACCCTCACGCTCGCCGACGAGGAGGACCAGGCGACCTTCGACCTTGCCGGTCAGACGACGCTGACGGGTACCTGGAAGCCGACGGGGGAGGACACCTGCGCAATCACGTTCGAGGGCTACGAGGAAATTCCGGCAACGCTTTCCGAGGGTGCGCTCACGTTCGAGGAAAGCGGCCAAACCATGACCTGCACGAAGCAGGAGTAACGCGTGAACATCACGGTCTACTGCGCCTCGTCATTGGGGCATGACCCGGATTTCGCGCAGGAGACGCGCAAGCTGGGCGCCTGGATCGGCGCGCATCGTCACACGCTCGTGTACGGCGGGACGAACGTCGGCCTCATGGGGTTGCTCTCGGATGTCGTCCACGATGCGGGCGGGCGCGTCGTCGGCGTGCTACCCGACATCCTGGCCGACAGGGAGCCGCCGTCGGGGCGTCTGACCGAGTTCTATCGCGTCGAGACAATGGCGCAGCGCAAGGCCAAGATGATCGAGCTCGGTGACGTGTTCATCGCGTTGCCGGGAGGACCGGGGACGCTCGAGGAGCTTTCCGAGATCATGTCGCTCGTTAAATTAGGCACACCGCCTGGTTATTTGTTTCTCCTCAACGTCAACGGATACTATGACGAGCTCGTCGCGAGCTTCGGGCGCATGCTCGAGCATGGCTTCATGACGCCCGAGATGCGCTCGTATCTCAAGGTCGCCGCGTCAGCAGACGAGCTCGCGGCAGCGCTTTCGGTGATGGGGCGGGGGAGTGCCCGCCCGTGAACGAGGAGCGATACGAGGTCATCTCGCGACCGTTTCGCGACAACCCGTCTGCCCTGCGGATGCTGACGCTCGTCAATGACGGACTCAAGTGGCTTTGCTATGTGCTCTATCCGGTCCTGCTGGTGCTTTTGGCACTGCATGAGCCGGCAGAGCTCCTGAGAGCGATTCTAACGCCCGCCGTGCTTTTCGTGGGCCTCAGTGCCTTTCGTCGTCTTTACGACGCTCCACGGCCATATGAGGCGCTCGAAATCGATCCGCTCATGCACAAGAGCACGAAGGGGAGGTCATTTCCGAGCAGGCACATCTTCTCGATCTTCATGATCGCGATGTGCTGGTTAGCGTATTGCGTGCCGTTGGGCGTGTTCTTGCTCGTATGCGGGGTTTTTATGGCCGCTATACGCGTCATCGGGGGCGTTCATTACCCCAAAGATGTCATCGCGGGTGCGCTGGTGGCCATCGTGGGTGGTATCTTGGGCTTGTGGGTGCTGCCCCTGTCCTGGTTCTAAGGATGCGATTGGATGCTTGGCCGGGATATGAATGAATCGTTCTCAAACTACCCAAATATAATGAAATGACGTTAATACCATATAAATTCCACTTGATTTTTGCCTTAAAAGGTGTACTATCTTACCCGGTTGCAGAAAATATGTCCAATTCGGACATTTTCATGCACCTGCATGATGGCGGTTTTCGCGCAGCTTGTGACGAGGATTCGTAACGATGGGTTCTCTGCACAGCTCAACGTACCCTCAACGCAGTCACGCGTAAGATCGCCATCATGCAGCATCGAGGGGCGTGTGGTTCAAAACCCCTGCTCAGGCGTTTGATTCGGCTTGTTTTGCGATGTCGGGCGCATGTGGGCCAAAAAAGGCGAAAATTTTTTTTCGTTGACGCTGCGGTTCGGGAAATACTGGGTCACAGCATGCATGAGCGCGTGTATATCATCCCCGCATACGGCGTATAGCAACGCGTTTCGCGAAACTGGCGCCAGCACGCTCTGCAGGGTGTGTTTTTCGCTCGTTGCCCTTATGAGCAACTTATGGCTTAAAAGGTCAAAAACTGCCTTAGAAATTAGATAGTGTGCCTAATGTATCTTCGTCAGAACTGTCCAGTATTGCTGAAAATCTTGGCATCCGCTGGCTTCGATCTGTCTGGAAAACGTCCAAAATAGCGATATCCTCCTCACTTGGTCGTCTGGGAGAGAAAACGCTTAGTATCTTCCGCACGATATGTCCATGATACAAGTTTCAGGGGAGCTGGTTGCCCAGTTTTGGGTTCGAAAACACTCCGTTCAGACGCATATATTCGCAGGTCAAGGGGTATTTCGCGCAACGTGCTCCCTAGTATCTTGCTCTTAACTGTCTATGATACGCGATATTCTGGTCACGATATGCCACCATTTGCACGAGTGCCTTCTTGTCAATGAGATGAGACGGGTGGCGTCGGTACGGTCCGATGAGACAAATGCTCTGAGCAACTGTCTCATCGAGCAACTGTCTCACTAAACGAGCACATACTTGTATGTGCATTTGATCGAAATGGCAGGGGGAGACGCCTCATCTTCTGGTATACTTCTCGCTCGTGTGTACCCGCAGCTTGGCTCGCACCCGGCACCCTGGATGTCGGCTCAGCTTCGGGCGTATTGGAAAGACGCCGGTCACACACGGTGTCGAGAAAGAAAGGGTGGCTAGTCACATGGCAGTCTCCAAGGAACGCAAGGCCGAGCTCATCAAGGAATTCGGCAAGGACGCGAACGATTCCGGCTCCGCCGAGGTCCAGGTCGCGATCCTGACCGAGCGCATTCGCGAGCTCACCGAGCACGTCAAGGTCCACAAGAAGGACCACCACACGCGTCGTGGCCTGCTTATGCTCGTCGGCAAGCGTCGCCGTCTCCTCTCCTACATCAAGGAGCGCGACATCGAGAACTACCGTCAGCTCATCGCAAAGCTCGGTATCCGCGACAACATCTAGTCGCAGACAGTGGGGAAGGGCCGCGTAGACGCGGCCCTTTTCTTGCATCCGGGGCCATTTCGCTCGGGGATGCGCCAAGGGTCACATCCGCCAATGTGGCGGTGAAAGGAGCCTTCTCGCACGGGGCGAAAAGGCGGAAAGAAGCAGAGGAAAGAATATGACCAAGATCACGCACGAATTCGAACTGTACGGGAAGAGCTACCGGCTCGAGACCGGCGAGCTGGCCAAGCAGGCCACGGGCGCCGTCGTCGTCAGCCAGGGCGACACTATCTTGCTCACTACTGCCGTAGTGTCCAAGGAGCGTCGTGACCTAGATTTCTTCCCCCTTACGGTGGATTTCATCGAGAAGATGTACGCTGTCGGCCGCATTCCCGGCGGTTACCTCAAACGCGAGGCGCGACCCAGCGAGAAGGGCACGCTCACTGCCCGTCTCGTCGATCGTCCCATTCGCCCGAGCTTTCCCGACGGCATGCGCAACGACGTCCACATCGTCATCACCACGCTGTCCTGCGACCAGGTGAACCAGCCTGACGTCATCTCCATCATGGGCGCCTCGGCGGCCCTCATGGTGGGCGGCGTGCCCATCGAGGGCCCGGTCGCCGGCGTGCGCATCGCCCGCGCCAAGGCCGAGGACGGCAGCATCGACTACATCGTCAACCCGACCTTCGAGGAGGCCGAGGCTTCCGACCTCAACCTCACCGTCGCCGGCACCAAGGAGTACATCTCCATGGTCGAAGCGGGCGCGGACGAGGTCTGCGAGGCCGACATGATCGCCGCGCTCGAGTTCGCGCAGGAGGCGATCGGCGCGTTCTGCGACGAGCAGCAGAAGTTCCTCGACAAGTGCACGATCGAGCCCAAGACCTACGAGCTCGACCAGCCCATTCCCGAGGTCGTCGACAAGGTCGACGGATACTACGCGGCCATGGAAGCCGCCCTCAAGGACGCCGACAAGCAGTCCCGCATCGCCAAGGTCGAGGAGCTCAAGGACGAGATCAAGGCCTCCTTCACCGACGAGGAGCGCGCCATGTGGGGTCGCGAGATCGCCGCGGCGTGCAAGGCGCTCGAGAAGCGCGCCATGCGCACGATGATCATCGAGACCGGCGAGCGCGTCGACGGTCGCGCCAACGACGAGATCCGCCCGCTCTACATCAAGCCGCACTACCTGCCGCGCGCCCACGGCTCCGGCCTGTTCCAGCGCGGTCAGACGCAGGTCCTCTCGGTCGTCACGCTCGGCATGCTCAACGAGTGGCAGCGCCTCGACACGATCGATCCGGCCGAGGGCAAGCGCTACATCCACCAGTACAACTTCCCGCCGTACTGCACCGGCGAGGTCGGCCGCATGGGCGCCCCCAAGCGCCGCGAGCTCGGCCACGGCGCCCTGGCGTCGCGCGCGCTCGAGCCGATGATCCCCAACGAGGAGGAGTTCCCGTACACCATCCGCGTCGTCTCCGAGGTCATGGAGTCCAACGGCTCGTCGTCCATGGCGTCGACCTGCGGCTCGACGCTCGCGCTCATGGACGCCGGCGTGCCCATCAAGCGCCCCGTTTCCGGCGTGGCCATGGGCCTCATCAAGGAAGGCGACCAGCACGTCATCCTGACCGACATCCAGGGCCTCGAGGACTTCCTCGGCGACATGGACTTCAAGGTCTGCGGCACGACCGAGGGCATCACCGCCCTGCAGATGGACAACAAGGCCAAGGGCCTGTCCACCGAGATCCTCGCCGAGGCGCTCGGCCAGGCCAAGCGCGGCCGCGCCTTCATCCTCGACGCCATGCTCGAGCAGATACCCGCCCCGCGCGAGGAGCTGTCCGAGTACGCGCCGCGCATCATCACGATCAAGATTCCGGTTGACAAGATCCGCGACGTCATCGGCACCGGTGGCAAGGTCATCCGCGGTATCCAGGAGGAGACCGGCGCCTCCATCGAGGTGCACGAGGACGGCAACGTCTTCATCGCGTCGGTCGACACCGGCGGCGAGGCCGCGCGCAAGATGGTGGAAGACATCGTCAAGGTGCCCGAGGTTGGCGAGGAGTACGAGGGCGAGGTCGTCAACATCCAGTCGTTCGGCGCGTTCGTCAAGCTCACGCCCAACAAGGACGGTCTGCTGCACATCAGCCGCGTGGCCAATGGCCGCGTCGGCGCCGTGGAGGACGTGCTTTCCGAGGGTGACACCGTCAAGGTCAAAGTCATCGAGGTGGACGAGAAGACCGGCAAGATCAGCCTGGACCGTCTCGACAAGCCCGATGCCCCCGAGGGCAGCTCCAAGCCGCGCAACGACAAGGGTCACGGCAACGACCGTCGCGACCGCGACCGCAAGCGCGACAACAGGAAGCCGCGCCGCAGGGACTAAGCGCATGCGCATCCCAGCGTCCTGACGAGGCGCGGGGGACGCGTGCCAGAGCTCAGAAACCCATTCGCTCTGGTCACGCATCCTCCGCGCCTTTTTTGCGTCTTTAGAGCGCAGACGGTACGTGCCAGGGCTCCGAGACCCAGTCGCCCTGGCTGCGCACCGTTCTGCGCCCCTTTTGTGTCGTTAATGGAAAACGCGCTGCCGGTCTTGCGCGACTCTCCGCAGGGGAAAGTAATGGTAGAATACAGGGACTTTTACGAGTTCCGGGAGCAATCGAGTGGCACGACGCAGAGAGACATACGTAGGCGGTGGCCCGAACAAGGGCGGCATCCTCTACGGCGGCGACAAGCACGGCATCTTCGGTAGCAGCGGACGCCGTCGCATGGGTTCTCAGATGCGCATCTACAGCAAGGCGCCACGTCGCTGGCCGCGTGTGGTGCTCATCGTCGCCCTCGTCATCATCTTCGTCGCCTGCGTCTGGCAGTTCGCCTGCGGTGGATTGCCCTTCCTCAAGGCCGAGGAGAAGCAGGCCGATTCGGGCGTGTTGAGCATCGTGAGCCAGAACATCGACGTCGCGCGGCAGAAGGCGGGACTCACCGGCCTCAACGGAACCGCGCAACCCGGTCTCGACACGCAGGTCACCATTTCGGCGGTGGGGGACTGCACCTTCGGCAAAGATCCGGACTTCCCCGACGCGACGAGCTTCAACGCCTTCTATGCGGCCAACGGGCCGGCGTACTTCTTCGCCGACGTGCTGCCGTACACCTCGGCTGACAACCTCACCATCGCCAACTGCGAGGGCGCCTTCACCGAAAGCAACGACATCCAGGAGAAGGCATTCAACTTCAAGGCTCCTGCCGAATACGCCAACGTCTTCGTTCAGGGAAGCGTGGAGGCCGTTAACCTAGCCAATAACCACTCATTTGACTATGGTACTACGGGATTTAACGATACCAAGGCGGCACTCCAGGACGCCGGAATCACGAGCTTCGGGTACGACCGCACGAACACTTACGAGGTCGATGGCGTCAAGATTGGCCTGTTCGGCGTCAACGAGCTTGACGGCGTCGAGAAGGCCACGAGCCTCATGAAGCAGGACATCGAGCATCTGCAGCAGGACGGCTGCGCGATCATCGTCGGTTGCTTCCACTGGGGCAACGAGGGCGAGTACGAGGTCACATCCACGCAGGTCACGCTCGCGCACGAAGCCGTCGACGCCGGGTGCGACCTGGTATTGGGCACACATCCCCACGTGCTGCAGGGCGTCGAGTACTACAAGCAGCGCTACATCTGCTACAGCCTGGGCAACTTCTGCTTTGGCGGCAACACCAATCCCATGGACTACCGCACCATGATCTACCAGCAGACGTTTCCCATCAAGAACGGGCAGCTCGTGCCCTGCGAGGCCATGCGCACGCAGGTGCGCGTCGTGCCCTGCCTGGTGAGCAGCTCGACGAGCGTGAACGACTACCAGCCCATGCCGATTTCCGGCGACCAGGGGGTCTCGGCGATAGAGGCGCTCAACGGCTATTCGGCCACGCTCGCGGGTGACGGTGCCGAGTTCTCCACGAGGCTTGACGAGTCCGGCTATTCGCAGGTGAAGTAATTGGCCAAGCGCTGGAATATCATCTTGCCGATCGTCGTCGTCATCATCGTTGGCGTGATCGTATTCATCAAGCGCGACGACCTGGGCTCCTTCGTCGAGACCATCAAGGACGTTTCCATCGTGCCCTTCGCGCTGGCCGCGTGCTGCCTGTTCGGGCGCTACTTCAGCCACGCCTTCGCCTACAAGGCGGTGTTTCGCTGCGTTGACGAGGACGTGAAGTACCTGCACATCGTCCCGCTCGTCTTCTCCGTGACCTTCGCGAACGACTGTGCGCCCACTGCCGGCACGGCCGGATCCGTGCTCATCGCGGCGTGGTCGCATAAGCAGGGGCTCGACATGGGCAAGTCGGTGACCGTGGTCTTCCTCGAGAAGATCGGCTTTTTCGGCGGCTTTGCGGTCGTCATGCTGGTCGGGTTCGCAATCCTCATCTTCACCGGGCAGATGGTTTGGTATCTTGCCCTTGGAGGCCTTGCTGTCCTACTTATGATTTTTACCTTCGGCTTCGTGATGTGGCTCGGATACAGTCACGTCGAGACCGAGCAGCGACTCTTCGCCTGGATAGAGAACCTGGTCAACCGCGCCCTCGTCGTCTTCAAGCGCAAGCCGATGGAGCCATGGGCCGGACGCATCGCGGCATCGTTTCACGAGGCGGCGAGCATCGCGGTCGAGAAGCCGCGTGCGCTCATCGTCATGTTCTGCCGCATGGTGCTGCTGCACGCCTGCGACTGCATGTGCTTCATCTTCGTCGGCTTCGCCTTCGGCTACACGTACATACCGTTTCTCATGGCATCCTACGTGGCTGGCTTCATCATCGCCACCTTCATCTTGCAGACGATTGGTGCCGTCGAGATCCTGCTCGCGCTCGTGCTGAGCGCGTACGGGGCCACGCCCGCGCAGGCCGCCGCCATCGCGCTCGCGTACCGCGGCCTCATCTTCTGGATTCCGTTCATCATCGGCGCCATCTGCATCAACATCACAGGCCAGCAAAAGCAGGTCTTCGCGCAGGGGAGCGAGGAGGTGCTCGTCAGGGGCGGTGACGAGAACGCCGCCCAGGCAAAGCTCGAGGCGTCTACCGGCGCTCCCGTCATCGAGGACATGTCCGAGATGCTGCCCGTGCCGCCGGCTGCCTGGACGCGCGAGCAGGAGCGCGCGCAACACGAGTCCTACGTCGTCAGCCTCGCCGATATCGTCAACGCCTTCCAGACCGGCGATTTGGTGACATACAATACGGGAGAGCCGGTCGAGGATGGCGAGCAGAATGCTGCCCATGATGGGCAAGATGATGTAATCGCAGGTCAAGCTGATGACACTTCCGACGAGGAGACGTATCCCGTACCCCCGCAAGGCAGTTCCGGGACAAGCCTGACCGAGATCTTTATACAGGTCACGGGTGACCAGAAGGCGATCGAAAAGGATGACGTGGATTCTGGCACCTTGGACAATATAGAAAAAGATGACTAGGAAAAACGAAGGAGCGTAGAAGCAGCATGTCCCTCTCCATTGGCATCGTCGGCCTCCCCAACGTGGGAAAGTCGACGTTATTCACGGCCCTGACCGATCAGACCGGTCTTGCCGCCAACTATCCGTTCGCGACCATCGATCCCAACGTCGGCATCGTCCCGGTACCCGATGAGCGTCTCGACAAGCTTGCCGAAATCGCGCATCCCGGACGCATCGTCCCGGCAACGGTCGAGTTCGTCGACATCGCGGGACTCGTGAAGGGAGCGAGCGAGGGCGAGGGGCTGGGCAACCAATTCTTGGCCAATATCCGCGAAACTGACGCGATTTGCGAAGTCGTGCGCTATTTCAGCGACCCTGACGTCATTCGCCATGAGAGCAGTCACGATCCGGCTTCCGACATCGAGACCATACGCACTGAGCTGGTCTTAGCCGATTTGGCGACGCTCGAGAAGGCGCTCGGACGTCTCGAGAAGGATGCCAAGCGCGACAAGGCGAACATACCCAAGTTCGAGATGGCCAAGCGGATGGAGGAGTGGCTCAACGAGGGCAATCCCGCGCGCCTCTTGGACATGACTGACGAGGAACGCGAGCTCCTCCGCGATCTTCACCTCTTGACCATGAAGCCCGTTATGTATCTTGCTAATGTTGACGAAGATATGGTGGGCGCGGAACTCGATCCGATCGACGGTGTCAGGCCGTTGCCCATTTGTGCGCAGGTCGAAGCCGAGCTTGCCGAGCTCGATGCGGCCGACAAGGCTGAGTTCCTCTCGGACATGGGGCTCGAGGAGCCAGGACTTTCGCGTCTGGCCAAGGAGGCGTACCGTCTGCTCGGCCTGCAGTCCTTCTTCACGGCCGGCGAGATGGAAGTCAAGGCATGGACGGTGCCCATCGGCGCCAAGGCACCACAGGCGGCCGGCGTCATCCACACCGATTTCGAGCGTGGCTTCATCAAGGCCGAGACTTGCAGTTACGATGATTACGTCGAGCTGGGGGGAGAGGCCGGGTGCCGTGCCGCCGGCAAGTTGCGCCAGGAGGGTAAGGAGTACGTCGTGCAGGACGGTGACGTCATGCACTTCAAGTTCAACGTATAGCGAGATGTCCGACACGTTCGTCGGTCTCGCCCGTATCGGAGAGACCACCTATTCGTCTAGGAGGATTTGCCATGAAAAACGAGCACGCTGGCGCGATCAAGGGACTGAGCATCGCGGTCGTCGTCCTTTCTGCCATTGGCATCATCGGCGCGATACTGATCATGGTCTTCTCGGGTTTGCTGAGCGCCGTGCTGCTCGAGAATGGTCCCGAGATCGCCTATCATCTCGAGTTCAACGACAACGGCACGATCACCGGCGGAGGCACCGCCTTCGATAGCGAAGACGCTTTCTTCCTCAGTATGCTCATGATGCTCGTGGGTGGCGGCGTGGCGATTTGGGCGTTGATTTGCTGCATCGTGGCGCTCATCGCAGGCATCTTCGGCATCATGCATGCCGCCAATCCCCCCAAGCTCGGGTTCGTCATGGGTTGGGCTATTGCAGGTGCCGTTACAAGTTTTCTGGGTGCCGGTCTAATCACCATGGTCCTGCTCATCATCGTCGCGGTTTTCGCCAACGCCGACAAGCGTGCATATCGCTGCGGGACGACTGCGGCAGCTTCCCAGCAACCACCCGTGCCTCCCGTCTCGTAGGGGAGGCACGCGGGCGAGGCAGCTAGACGCGAACTCGCCGAATCCCGTGCTTTTGTCTCATGGGGAAGGGCACGTAAAAACCAGATGGGCACCTTGGATGCCCATCTGGCTCATGATAGTAAAATAGCAATATGTTGCGTAATTAATTTGCGCAGGTGAACGCATATAAGCAACAGGTGACGAATAGGTAATAAGTAACTAGTTGCTAATATAGTCTAGAAGAGAAAATCGAAACTCAACTGGGAATCACCGTCGTCCTCGTCAGAGGATTCTCCGGCTACCTCAGATCCAGCAGCGGGCGTGTCTTGCGCTGCGCCGGACTCATCATCAGCTGGTTCGTCGACAGACGCTTGTTCATCGAGCGCGTCATCCGCGGATCCATGCTCGAGCTCAGATAGTTCGGCATGGGCGGCTTCGTAGATTGCCACGCCTTCCACGCGCTCCTCATAATCGACTTCAGTCGCTGAGACGTCCGTGGTTTCCCACGGGGGGTTGGCTTCTGGTTCATGAGAATTCACAGGCTCCTGTTCGGTATTGACGACTGGCTGGCCTTCTTGCTCCGTTTCATGCGCAGAAACATCATCGAGGT
>ERZ837910.3135-NODE-3135-length-18675-cov-8.038829_pt1 | contig 18675 bp, 18 predicted proteins | sample MGYA00519940_ERZ837910 | MGnify/ENA primary metagenome ERZ837910 (study PRJEB31850, sample SAMEA3708825) | human gut metagenome | biome: human gut; feature: human-associated habitat; material: faeces | place: China | collected 2014 ... | reverse complement strand
AATCCCTCAGTCGCTCTTTAAGAGTAAATTGTCATTCTTCCAATTTACGAGCGACTAGCTTTTCTAGCGAAAACGGCAAACCCTTTGTCCCTTCGGGACATTTCCCTTAGCAAGGGAATACCTTTACACAAGGGAGCCTTATTTGCTAAAATTCAACACTTTACATCTAGCACTACAAACCCTAATTTGTAAAACCAATTTATCTTATCCAAAATCAAAATTGAAAAAATAAAAGGAGTACAGGATGAACTGAAAAATTAAAATCAATTCAAGCGGTACTCTTTATTTTTATTTTAAAGTTTTTATTTTTATATTTCAAATTCTATCCAATAGGAACTATATATAAATAATTACCCTACTATTATAATCACCTATATTTATTATATTTTAAATCAACATTTACAATTACTACAATATTTTGAAATTATAAAAGATAAATTAAAGACCATATTTTATTTTTATACGCTCAAGTTTTTTGCCGATTGGTTTTATTAGTACAAAGAGGAACACCACATTTGAAATGGCATAGGTAATTGTAACAGGGATTGCAGTTACAATATTTGCAATAAATCTTGAAAAATTAAATGTACCGTCATACCAAAATGTTGTCCACACATCCATAAGAAATGAGAATAAAACACCGGCTAATGCACCGAAAACAAGTAGAATAATAATATTCTTTTGAAGAACTTTAGCAAGTAACCCTGCAAGTAGTCCAATCAGTCCCCAAGCAAACATTTGGAATGGTGTCCATGGTCCTTGACCGAAAATAAAGTTAGAAATTAAAGCCGTAAATGCACCACAAATGAAGCCATATTCATAACCCATATAAATACCGGTTATCACCACCATTGCAGTTACAGGCTTAAAATGTGGAATAAATGAAAATAGAAATCTACCGGCTACTGAAAGTGCAATCATTACTGCTAAGATAACTAACTTTGTGGTGTTGGTGTCCTTCTTTTCAAAGGTCAAAAATAGTGGTACTAAGGAGAACAATGCCACACAAAGTGACACCCATGCATATGACCTATCCTTAAAAACCACCACACCTAATATAACTGCAAGTGGTACTAATATTATTAGAAATGAAAGTTTAATTATTTTCTTAGCCATTTTGTTCCTCCTTAATTAGAGAAACTACATCATCAACAGTAACTGCATTTGCGAATTTATCACGAGAAATTCTGCTTGATGCTGTGGTGTAGAAATTATTTTTTGAGAAAAATTCTTGTGGTACAAGTGAGGATAACACTTCCCCATCAAAGAAAAGACCACATCTGTCTGCTACTATTGAGGCAAATTCCACATCATGAGTTACTGTAATAATTGTCACACCATCAGACTTAATCTCTTGCAAAATCTTGCTTAAAGACAGTTTACTGTAAGCATCCACACCCTTAGTAGGCTCATCAAGTAAGAGAATTTTCGGTTCTGAAATCAGGACTTTTCCTAAAGCACATTTCTGAATTTCACCACCACTAAGGTCATAAGGATGGTTTTCTAATAAGTCCTTTATACCTAACTTTTCAGCTACTGAATTTATCTTATCTTCATAATCCGATTTTTCAATTCCCTTAATTTTGCAAAGCTCTGTATAGTCATCAATTACCCTGGATTTCAGGAAAACAGATTCAGGGTTTTGTGGCAACATTGCAACACCAAGTCGGTTAAAATCGGCAGTGGTTTTCTTAGTCATTTTGTTGTTATCAATAATAACCTTACCTCTGTATGGCTTTAGAAGTCCTGCAAGAATTTTTAAGGTTGTAGTTTTGCCTGAACCGTTACCACCTAAAATACAGAAGTGTTCACCTTTTTTTATACTTAAATTTGTACCGGAAAGAATGTCATTTCCACCTTTTTCGTATCTAAAGAATACATCCTTTAGGGTGATAATATCTTCTGTATTCGGAATAGTATTTCGCAAAGGTAATTTTCTTTCAGAGAAATTTAAATTAATGAAATTTCTACCTTCCTTTACTGTTAAAGGACAGTTTCCTTTGCCACCGGACTTTTGCCAAATTCGTACTGCTGAAGGGAAACCTTGTGACATAGGGTGGTTACTGAGCTTTTCACACACATTCCTAGGTGTATCGTAACAAATCACCTTGCCATCTTCCATAACTGCAACCTTATCGGCAATAGGGAAAACTTCTTGAAGTCTATGTTCAATAATAATTACAGTAAGTCCAAGTTCATCATTGATTTTCTTTAAGGTTGTAATAAAATCATTGGCAGTTATAGGGTCAAGCTGAGAAGTAGGTTCATCAAGAATAATAACATCAGGTGACATTGCCATAACTGAGGCAAGGTTCATTAACTGCTTTTGACCACCTGAAAGTTCAGTAGTCTTTTTTCTAAACAGACTTGTAATGCCAAAGTAGTTTGCCATTTCCCCTACTCTCAGTCTTATATAGTCAGAGTCATAACCTAGGCTTTCAAGACCAAAAGCAAGTTCATGCCACACCTTATCCGTAACAATTTGTTGGTCAGGCTTTTGGAATACAAAGCCGATTTTTTGTGCAGAAATTTTGTCATCTAGCTTTTCTACATCTTCACCCTTATAATAAACTGCACCTTGCTTTTCACCATATGGTGCAATTTCTTTTTTTAACATTCTAAGCAGTGTAGTTTTGCCACTACCTGACTGACCACACACCACAACAAAGTCACCACTGTTAATAGATAGATTCACATTTTGTAGTGCAAAGTTTTCCTTATTCGGATAAGAAAATGTTAAATCTTTGATACTGAGTATTTCCACACAATCACCTCCCAAACCTCTGATACAAATGGTATAAATGATAATAAAGCAAAACTAATATATACAATAACTTGACTAATACCAAAATTAAAATTTGAAATTTCCGGATAAAAGCTAAAGTCAGTTACTCCCATAGCCATTCCCACAATTACTATGCCAAAGAAAATTACAATAGCAAGTAGATACATAAAGTCCCTTGACCTAAATTTGTACATAGAAAAATGGGTTCTTCCCTTTAGTCCATAGCCTCTTGCTTTCATTGATGAGGCAGTTTCTACAGAATTTTCAAGTGACCAAGTGATTAGTGCAGAAAACACCTTTAGTTCACTTGTTATCTTGTTTACAAAGCCTTTTCTGTCATACAGACCTATTGAACTTTGTACATTTCTGATTTCATGTAGCTTTTCTTTAAACAAAGGAATGAACCTTAGTGCCATTGACAGTACAAGGGAAAGCTTAGGAATAGCCTTACCGAAAAGATAAAGGAACTTATCAGTAGTCATAATTAAGCTATAGCACTTGCACCAATAGATAACTGCCATCAGCATTAGGGCAATATCCATACCGTAAATAATAGCCTCCATAGTTATAGGGTTGCCATTCATAAAGAATAGTGGTGTTACACCGTTGTGAGAAAAAAGTGGATTGATAATTGTTATCAATAGGAACATAGGAATGTAAAAGGTCAAATCTTTTAGAAACACCTTTATATCTTGAATCATTAGGAAAAACAAAAGTCCACCAACTAACCCTACACCTAAAATTATAGGGTTTGTGCTAAACATAGAAATTACAATTTCACTTAGAAAATACACCATTAAAACTGCCGGATGAATTGTGGCAAAACTTTTTAACTTGTTACTTTCCATTGTTTTCCTCCACAAAATCACAACCAACATCTCTGCCTAAATCACAGGTATAGGACCAGACAATATCATCACCGTTTTTTAAAGTATAATTGGAACAACCATACTTAGGAAACTTATTGTTTACCTTATACATCCAGCCTGATAATTCTCCACAAGAATATTCATAAAGGTAGTTAATACCCTCAATATAGGCACTACCGTATTTATTTAGGTCAGCACCCTGATATTCCATTTGGATTTTCTTGTAGCGAGTTACTCTGTCAAGAATATCAAAAACAGTATCCTTTGGATTAAGCACAAACCTAGTTTTCTTTAGAATATAGCCATCCTTTGGAATATACTTTTCTAAATTTGAATCTAGCTTATCCTTATTTTTAAACACAGTTTTACATTCAATTGTCATTGTTACTGTTTTGCTATCCGGTTTAATATCGTCAACATGGGTTAGGTAATATTCATCAACAGACTGAAAATCTGTACCCATTATTAAGATAATTACTACTATTATACCGGCAAAAATCGCAAGAATATCTTTCTTCACTATTCTTCCTCAAAATCAATTTCTTTTTTCTTCTTAATTCTTTTTCTGATTCGTAAAACTACAAATAGTATCAGTAGTACTGCCACAACTGTAAGTACTGCAAAAACTATAATATTTCTTGTTTTTTCACTGATTACTGCTAAGGCTCTTTCCGTATCATCAAAGCCTGAAACTTTTGTTTTGTCATAATGGCTTAAACTATTGTAGTCAGCAATTACTTTTTCAATTTTATCCTTATCGCTGATTTTCACATTATCAATAGGATAAAGTGAATTGATAGTAGTATTAATTGAATTTATTTTTTCCTGTATTTTTTCTATTTCTGCTTTATCATTTTTCAGAGTAGAAACATACTTTTCATTTTTACTGTACTGTGCCTTTTCCAATAAAGCTAAAACATCACCATAGTTTTCTGTGGTTAAATCTTTAGGTAAATTATTAATCTTTTCAATATCTTTATCAGTCAAAGGACTTTTCTTAGAAATTGTATCGGTAAAGTCATAAAGTGACTTTTCTCCATTTACATAACGAATGTATGATGAAAGTGCAAGTAAAGTTTGTTCACTAGCCATTGAATTTGATTTACCGGCTACTGCTGTAGGGTTGTCCTTATCATTTACATAAGAATGAGTAAATCCACCATCGGAAGTTTTGTACTTCATTATAGCTGACAGTAAAGTGTTGTTACCTTTGATAAACCTTTTATCGGTTTGAGCATTAATATTTAGTGCAGAAAGTGCGATTACAACTTGGCTTGAACTTTCTACATTTTCAGTACCCCAACTTGTATAACCACCACTGTTCTTTTGACTTTTTGAAAGGTAGTTAAGTGCTTTGTTAATAGAGTCTTTTACATTTTTATAATCTTGATTTTTAGCAAGGGATTGTAAAGCCATTGCAGTTAAGTCAACATCAGAGTCACCACTTGTCAAAGCCCATCCACCATCACTGTTTTGAGCTGAGATTATACTGTTAATAATGCTTTCCTTGCTGTTAAGTGCATTACTTGGTACAGAATAGTTGTTACTGTCAAGTGCAATTAATGCCCAAATGTAACCGTTGATACCTTGTCTACCTAAACCATCTCTGTTATATGTACCGTCAGCAATTAGGTTGATACTGTTGCCGTCTTTATCTTTGCCAAAGTCTGTAGGATTACCACCACAAGCTAAAACAGAAAGTGTAATTCTGTGCCATTCTGTTGACTTATATTTACTTAACTTCTGAGGAGTTTTGTATGACTTTTCCACATAGTCCTTTAAAGATGTTAAATATGCGTTATAGTCATCATCATAACCAAGCCTATTCATAGCAATAGGATACCAGTCACCGTTGGTAGTACCGGCATAAGTTAGGTATTCACCGGTAAAAAGATTACTGTCTTTACTGACCTTTTGGTCAGACTTTTTCCAATTTACAATATTATCACAAATAGTTTTTAATTCTTTTGTAGAATATATTTTGCTTTCAGCACCATAGGCAACTGTTACGGTAGAAAGTATCATCACCATTACAATTACACAAGGTATAATCTTCTTAATCATTTTCATTACTTATCACTTTTCTTCTTAATCATCATTATTAATGTACCTAAAACCACTGCAAGAATACCTATCACAAAAATCATAATCAGGTTAATAAACACATCTTTATAGTCCTTTGACTTTGTAATTACATTAGATTTTTTATTTTCTTTAGTAGAATTATCAGTTACTGTAGTACTTTCTGTTGTTGAAGTTGTAGAAGTTGTTGTTACAGAAGTACTTTCAATATCAGAAGTAGTTTCTGCTAATGTTTCCTCGTTATCATTACTAACGCTACTATTACTACTATCACCACCGTTATCAGCATCACTATTTACTCCATTGTTAACCGAATTACTATAGTTATTTGGCTGATAATTATTATTTGTGTGGTTATATGTAGGGTTAGTTTTATTTTCTGTTACAGAATTATAGCTATTAGTAGTTGTATAAACCACTTCAGAATTTTTTGTTGCTTTAGTTGGATTGGTAGTTGTATTTTTATGTGTAGTAGAATTTGTAACAGCAGGTTTTGACTCAACAGGCTTTGTTGTTGTAGCCTCTGTTACAGTTGGGTCATAAGGCTTTTCATACACATCGGTCATATTATACAAGAAATTCTTGTTATTGCATAGCCTATAATAAGCCACTAAACCGTAAAAACATTGTTCGGTAGCCATTTGATTATAGTTACTGCCTTTAGTGTGGGAAAAACCATTTCCAACATAATAAGAAAGCAAAATGTCAACAGGACTTTTGCCATTCTTAATAAATCTTTTATCTGTGTCAGGGTTAATACCTAATGAGCAAAGTGCCACAATAACTTGACTTGTACTTTCACTGTTAACAGTACCAAAGCTAGAAAATTCTCCTGAAGAATTTTGCATCTTAGTCAAAGCAGTAATAGCACTGTCAACCGACTTTTTTACTTCTTCATTAGAATTATAATACTTAGCCAAAGAAGTAATAGCCATTGCAGTAATGTCAGGGTCAGGTGTATTACCGATTAAAGCCCAACCACCGTTACTTAGTTCTTTACTTATAATATATTCAATTAGATTTTCCCTAGTAGTTTGGTTGCTAGGATTTTCATTTGTTGGAATTTCATAGTTGTTACTGTCAAGTGCAATTAATGCCCATATAGGACCGTTGATACCTTGCCTTTTTACCTTATTAAAATCAGATAAATAACTTAGAAGGTTATAACTGCCTACATTAGTAACATCACTGCCTATTGAAGTTAGTGAAAGGATAACCCTTGAATACTCTGTGTATTTTGCAGTAGATAAAACTCCATTCTTCTCCACCAAAGTATTTACTACATTATTCTGATATTTTTCAAAGTAGGATTTGTCTATATTTAAATCAGACCTGGCAAGACCAATAACCTCCCACTCACCACCGATTGAACCTACAATTGGGGATTGATTAGCAAGGTACTTTCCTGTAGCGTTATATTCTTCCCTACCCTTTAGTGAAGTACTAACCGAACCTACACTCATAATAGAAAGGAAAATTGCAACAACAATAGGCAACACTAGGAACTTACTTTTTCTCTGCATTTTTCTTTTCCTTTTTATTTAGTTTAAAAATCTTTAGGTATGCAATATACACACCCTCAGCTACTGCAACTGCAGTAACAATAATAAACATAATATATATATAAACATCACTAACACCACTACTACCGTCAGTTGCGAAACAAGTTGTACAACTAATAATAATTAGCAGAATTATTGACATTATAGTCAAAGTTAATTTCTTAATTTTCATAGTTTTATTTTCTTTATTAGAATTTTTATTCTTCATTATTTTTCTCACAATTTTTCTTGTACTGAGCTTTTCTTTCCTTTGCTCTTTTTTGTTTCTCTTGTTTTACTAATAATTTTTTGTCATCCCTAGGTGGTTTTACTCCTGCCTTTTCCAATGCTCTTGGCCATGGACCTAGGTGGGACTTTATCATCATAACTTGCCAATCTGTAAAGTCACTTTTCTTAGGCAATTCATTATTTTCATTAAATTTATTCTTTATAAGAATTACACAATCTTCTTTAGTTAACTTTTCTTCCATTATTTCTCCACTGTAAATATGGAAATAACTGATACTCCCCTAAGGAAGTATCAGTTACCCCTATAAATTTAATTATTTTGAATACATATAGAATGATGCACCGATTAATGTTTCAAGTTCCGGATTGGCAATATACTTCTGAATCTTTGTTGCAGATTTTACAGTAATTTTATCCATATGGTCAAACATAGCACATTCTTTCTGAACATCATTTAGTTCAGCTAACTTAGTAACATACTTCTGTAGTAATGTTGTATCCTGAACAGTTACTTCACCATCTTGGTTTATGTCACCATAAATATACTTACTTCTCTCTACACCACAGTAAATACACTTGTCGTTTTCGAAAGTACAGAATTCTTCTTCACTTTCACCACAATCATCACAAGTCTTAATGTGTTTACCGTTTAGTAAAGTTTCATAAGTGTAGTTATGAATATGCTTTTCACCATAGCAATATAGATAACCTTCTTCGTTAAAGAAGTAGATTTGACCTTCATCATCAATAGCAATCTGTTCGTAAGCATATGCTGCTGTACTTGTTGTTGAAAGGTTGCTTAACTGCTTTAGTTCACCGGAAGTGCTGTTTGCATTATCCTCTAGGTAATAGATATTACCCGGTGCATTGTATGACTGAACATAAATATAAACATTACCTGTTTCTTCTTCGTAACCTGTTGAAAGGATTGGGTTACTCTGAATCTTCATACCGATTTTGTTAGTTGTATAGATAGTGCTTAAAAAGTTATTGTCATTAGGATTGCCATTGATAACATCAATAGTACCACCCTGACCTGCTACATAAATTCTGTTGTTATATACAACCGGTGCACATACAGATTCTTGGCTGATAGTAGCAGATTTATAAGTTTCCTTATCAAAGTCACCATTATCATTTAGCTTAACTGCATGTAGGTTTTTCTGCTTGTATGAACCCCAATATAGATAGTCTGTTGTGCTATCGTAAGCAAGTTCACCACCAATATTAAAAGTTGTAGTACGGTTTTCATCATACTTATACTGATACTTAATTGTGTTTGTCTTGTAGTCAACACAGTAAATATCATTTGTTGCTACTACATAGTAGTAATTATTAGCAAATACACCTTGTGACCAGTTAAATGAGTCACCACCAATAGTACCTTCACCAACCTGAGTTAGTACATTGTCACTATTTTTATTTACCTTATAAATGTTACCGTTACAAACTAAGTAACCCTTGTTGTACTGCATAGGGTGATACTGACTAAATGTACCCTTAACTTTACCAAGTGACTGTAGAGTATCAATGTCAAATGCTTCAATATCATTTGAAGTTGAAACGAAAATCATTCCGTCACCATATGCAACATAGTCATAGTAGAATGCTGTTGAACCTGCTACTGCAACAGTTTCGCCTTTACCTGTCTTTGTGTCAACCTTATGTAGGTTACCACCACCTGTTGCATATAGGTAATCGTCAACAATTACTGACTGACCGGCATAGTAAGAACCCCAAGAACCCTTAGTTCTGTTAAGTTCATAAGACCACTTTTCTTCAGGATTGTTCTTTACAACCTTAGTATCAGTTACTTGATTACCGTCCTTAAAGTTGTTCATAGCACCTGCCCACTCAACATTGTGAGTGTCCTCAGGTTCATCAGGTGTTGACTGTTTTGCATCGTCAAGTGCCTTAATAGCATTATCAATCTGTTCTTCTGTTACATTCCAAGTGTTTAATAGCTTAACTGCATCTGTATAAGCAGTACCGTATTCACTCTGAGCATTTTCGTCATTAATATCAGCAACATAAGAAATAAGGTCACTTCTATCTACAAACTTATTTGTAGTATCAAAGCTCATCATACCCCAGCTAATACCAACATCTTCACCATAGCCGTAAAGAGTGTACTGAAGTCTTACAACACTACCGTCTGTATAGTGAGTTGTGTCTGCCTTGTCAGCATAGCTAACGCCACCGGCACCAACATCAATACCCTTGTTATCTACAGTAAACATCCAACCACTGTATGAAGTGTAGTCAAAAGCCTGAAGAACATCGTCCTTTGTTCTACCATTTACATTTTCACCAAGAGCCTTCTTAATGTCTGAAGGAATTTCATCAGAAGTCCAATTTTCAGGTTCGCCACCATCTTTGATACCTTCTAGGTAGTAGTTTGAAATATCACCTGTAAATGTACTTCTGTCGCCTAACATTCTTTCTGTAATATCTGCCAAAGAGTCACCCTCATAGTAACCAACCTTAATTGGTTCTTGAACGAAACCTTGACCAAGAGTGTTTCTTTCAACAGTCATATAAATATAACCGTCAAAAGCCTTTTCTTCTTCTGCACTAAAAGTTGCTACTGTTGAAATAACAAGAGCTAGTGCAAGAAATAATGATAATAATTTCCTCATTTTTTCCTCTCCTTGTTGTTTTTATATAATATCATAATGCAAGCTATAATTGCCAAAACAACTACACCTGCAATTATTATTAAAAAAATGAAAAATCCATTTACAGTATTAATTTCTTTTACAGAGTTATTACTACTTTCACTACTTAAATTATCAGAGTTATCAGAAATATTAGAATTATTATCTTCATTATTATCCTTAACATTTTCAGTATTGCTTACTGTTTCCTTACTGATATTTTTACTGTTATCAGTAGCAGTTTCTTTTGTATCATTCTTCTTGTTATCGACATTTTTATTTTCCCTAGAAGAATTATTATCTATACTATTAATACTATTATCTGTATTATTATTTACAGAATTTTTATTAACTGCTTTGCTACTGTTATTAGCAGTATTTTTCTTTGTGGTTTTATCAGTAGTATTTTTAGTAGTTTTTGAAGTAGGAATTTTCACTTTAACAGTAACAGTATCACTGTCTTTTTTGCCTTCTCCATTGTCAAAAACAGATTTAACTGTAATTGAAGTATTGTTCTTTACCTTAAAATACTCATTATCACTATAACTTTTCCCATTATAATGATAAGTTACCCTAGAATAATAATTTTCCAAAGTTGCACTTATTGCAACAGTACTTTTACCTTTAGGCAAAGTTAATGTATAGCTTTTATTATTAGTAGAAAAGCTAGGTGACAGCTTACCACTTGTAAAATGCAAATTCTTAATTTTTGCAATAGGATTATTAAAGTCACAACCAATATCTTTACCAAGACCGGTAGCAGTAAACTGCCACTTAATTTCATCATTATTCTTTACATAAAATTCTGAAGCACCTTTATTGATAAACCAATTGTTGTAGCTAATCATCCAGCCACTTTCACTACCAACAGAAAATTCACCTAAACCGTAACCGTCACTAACCTTTTTTCCACTGACTGTAGTAAAGTTGTCAATTGATGCAAGGTAAAACCCACCACCCATTTCAGGTTTACCTGTATATGCCGGTTTGATACCCTTTTCCTTTAACAATCTTAAGGTGACAGTTGCAATAGTATCATTTTTATTAATTTTTACTTTGGTTTTGTTAATGATTTTCCCAAGCTGATGAGGAAAATCTCCCTTGTCACTACCACGGATACCATAGTCCTGAAAGCTAATAGTTACATAACCACTACTAGCAGAAACATTTACTATACCAAATGATAGAATTACTGTGATAGCAACAAGGATTAGAGCAAATAACTTTTTCATAAACACCTAAAATATAACACAAAATGGGCATAAAAAAACTCTTTGCAAAACGCAAAGAGACACCAAAACAAAACATTACTAATAGTAATGCTTTAAAAATGGTTACTCTTCTTACCCAAAAGTACTAAAACCTTGAATATAGCAAGTCATCTGGCTTAATTCACAGTAATGGCAGTTGCAACGGACTTTCACCGTATTTCCCTTGCCTATATTCTTATTCAATTACAAAGACAGTATACCACAATCTCCCCTATATTTCAACTTATATTTTTTAATTATGAAATGGTATTAAGTAAAGCTATAATGGGGATTTTTGAAATCCTTTAAATGTTAAACATTAACAAAAAATCACTTTACAATATCATATAAATAGTATAAACTACTATTATAAATATGAAATGAGGAATTAATATGAAAAACTTAGACAAAATTTTTATGGCATTATTTATTATAGGTACAGTACTCTTAGTTGTATCGGTATGTTTCTTCCGTCTTGCACCACTTGGTTTTAATGTTGCAATGTCTGTTCTTGAGGGACTTACTGCTGTAATTATGCTTGTACTTACCGGTATTTCTGCTATCAAAAATCGTAAGTCATCAGGCTCATGGTATAGCAACCCATTCCAGGTAATCTTCTTCTCCGTTATCCTTATGGGTTGGGCTATTGCCGTATTCTTTGTAATGTAGTTAATTATAATCTTATGAAACATTCCGGAAATAAAAGTAATATAAATAAGTATGATAAAATATTAATGTTTCTTCAAATTATAGATATTATTTTTGTTATTGTGCAAATATCTATATTCAAAAATGTTCCACCGTACATCAATATTATAATGACAGTAATATCAATCCCATTAGCTTTGTTAATTATTGTATATACAATTGTCAGCTACATAAAAAGTAAAAAATTATATGATGATTTATGGTGTGGTACTAGGGATTATTTATTCTGTATTGCCCTATTAACAATAATAGTAGGATTAATACCCTATTTTGTAATGTGATTTTTGTTTTGGTATCTGATTTGAAGTAATTTCATTCTACAAATTATATAGCAAAGGTAAAATATGATTATAAACATAAAGACAAACCGTACAATAGAAGAAATCGAAAACACATTATCAAATCAAATTCTAGAAAAATATCCCAGAAGGTACAGTGAAAACAGAACAGGTATCAACTGGGTAAGCAACAAAAAGGACTTTCTATGCTTATTTTATGAGGATGATAACAAGGATCGTTTTGGTTGTCAAACTACTGCAAAACCATTTTTCTACGGAAAATTGATTAAATTCAGAGGTAACTACAGAATAGTAGGCATTGCTTGTCTTAACATAGTAGATATTCTTATACTTCTGGCTTTACTCATAATTTCAATTTTTGGAGCTGATGAATTTTTGGAATTTGACAGTGAAACTCTGTTTGGCTTAGTCTTTGCTTGTTTTATCCTTGCAATTTTTGTTAATGACCTACTTATCGACACTAAAAAAATCAAGAAATATTTAATAGAAAAATTCGGATAGGAGATTACTATGACTATTTTAAAAAAACATCACAAAGCAACTATTGCGATTATTGTAACTGTCATTGTTGCTATCATTTGTACTCTAGCTTATTTATTTCTTAGCCTTATTGATTTTCACTTTTATTTTGGTTGGAAAGATGTGAAATTAAGCAATACAATTTCCATAAAAGTACCTAATGATTGGAATGAAAGTAAGGAAAATGGATTGATTTATTTTTCTAAAGATACTTCTAATGATAAGGACAAGATAATACTTTTTCAAAGTAAAACTGAAGATATGTATGACTTTGGTGAACCATTAAACAATGATGCAAAAGCTGAAAAGAATATTATCAGCCATAACTTTAAGAGTATGATAAAAGTTAACAGTGAAGTAAATTCATTAAGTACAGTACAAGGTGATGCAGTAATTTCTGCTGACAATGTTATCTATAAAGCAAACTATGTTTCCTTTGATAATAATGATGAAGAAATAACATTCTACAGTTGGAATGATAATGTTGATACTGACACATTAGAAAAAATTGCTGATTCTGTGTCATACAATTAAATTTATATAAGCAACCACCCCTAAAAGCATTTGCCTTTAGGGGTGGTTTAATAAGTAAAATTAAATTTTAAAGTAAATAATAAACTATATTAACGGTGCAACAAACTTAATTACTTTACCGATTAGTTTAATGTACCATTTATCATTTTTAATACTTTCATATGTAACTTGCTGACACTTAGCAAGTGTATCCTTATAGTCACTTTTTATATCTTCAATACACCTTGTATCATACATATATGTTGCACATTCAAAATGATGGTACAGACTTCTGTAGTCCATATTAATTGAACCCACAACCGACTTAACATCATCACTTACAAATACTTTTGCATGGACAAATCCGGGAGTATATTCATACACCTTTACACCTGCATCAAGCAATTTTTTGTAGTGAGTTTTTGCAAGTGCTTGTGCAACAAAGCTGTCTGAAATATGAGGCAAAATAATTCTAACATCAACACCTCTCTCAGCTGAAAATGTCAATGAATTTTCCAGTTCACCATCCATAATCATATATGGTGTCATAATATAAACATAGTCCTTTGCACGATTAAGAATATCCATATATACAGATTTGCCAACATCATATTCATCAAGTGGACAATCACCAAATGGCATTACAAAACCATTGCTAAAGTAACCACCGGCAGAAAGACTATCCCCTACATTTAGGTACTTTGAAAAGTCACAATGTCTTTCATTTACACTCCACATTTGTAGGAACATTAGTGTAAAGCTATCTACTGCATCACCCTTTAGCATAACACCAACATCCTTAAAATGACCATACTTATGGGTATAGTTAATGTACTCATCAGCCATATTGATTCCACCATTATAGGCAGTCTTACCGTCAATAACCATAATCTTTCTATGGTCTCTGTAATTATAATGTGTTGAAATAAACGGTGATACAGGTGAGAACACCTTGCAATGAATTCCAAGTTTCTCTAAGCTACTAGGATAAGTCCTTGGTAGTAATGCAAATTCACAAGTACCATCATACATTACCCTAACATCAACACCTTCATTTGCCTTTTTAATCAGTACTTCCAAAATATTATCCCACATATATCCATCATCAACAATGAAGTACTCCATAAAGATAAAGTCTTTTGCTTTATCAAGTTCAACAAGCATTGACTGAAACATCTTTTCACCTATTGGATAATAGGTAACATCAGTATTTTCATACAATGGAAATCTTCCTGATTTGTTTAAATAATAATTCAAATCAGCTACATCAGGACAAATTTCTTCTGCTTTATCAATAACAGATTTATCCTGTGTGATTTTATTTTTAGTATTTTTTAGGATATGAGTAACTCTTTTCTTCAGAATTCTGTGACCTATATCAACAGTAGTATAAATGTATAGCAATGCTCCGAATATAGGCAGAAAGGCCATTATAGTTAGCCAAGTAATTTTGCTTGATGCATCATGGTCACTGTTCACAATTACTGTAATCATAAATATGTAAAATACTGCTGAGATTATGTAGTAATGTGGTGCTAACTGACTAAACTTTAAGAATAGACCAAGTAAAACTAATATTTGCAAAGCAAGAAGAACCAGCACAATTCCAAATCGGCTGAAAACCATTGAGATTATACCCTTTTTAAATGCTATCTTCTTTTTGCCTTGTTCTTGATTTTTCATAATTACCTCCCATAATTAAAATTTATTTACCACTCCTCATTTATATTTTAACATTAAAAGAAAATTATGCAATACTAAAAATAATATTTATGAAAATAAGAAGAAATTTGTTAAATAATACGGAAAATATTATCAACCAAAATCATAATCATTTATACAATTCTTGAATTAATATGATAATGATGTTAAAATGGTTGTAGTTGCAAGAAAGGAAAAATATAATGAAAAATCTCAAAAATCAAAGCAACAAGTTGCCATACATAATTTTTGGAATATTGTCTTTATTTTCTGTAAGCCTTATTTTTAACAATAATCTATGGTTTGATGAAGCATATACCCTATCACTAATTCAGCACAATTTCTCAAAGATAATTGAAATACTGAAAACCGATATGCACCCACCACTATACTTTTTGTCATTAAAAGTATTTTGTATGGTTTTCGGTTACTCAATACATATCACAAAAGTCTTTTCTGTACTGGGCTATATTGCAACACTTTCACTTGGCTTAACAGTAATAAAAAAGCATTTTGACAATACAACATCAATAATCTATATGCTTACTGTAGGTGCAGTTCCTATGTCACTGTATTTTAGTGTTCAGCAAAGGTCATATCAATGGTGTATATTTTTCGTTACACTTTCATTTATAGAGGCTTTGCTATTTATTGAAAAACACAAAATACACCATTGTGTTATATTTGTTATAGCCTCTTTATTTTCAGCATACAACCACCTCTATGCACTACTTGCAGTGGGAATAATTTTTGCATTCGTTAATATTTACATTATTTTAAAAGACAGAAAACTATTAAAAGCAATTATAATCTCAGATATTGCAATGGTAGCAGGATATTCTCCATGGATTATACCACTATTAAATCAAACCAAATCAGCAGCAGGAAACTTCTGGCTAAAAGGTGTAGAGCCACTTTCACTAATAGTATTTGCATCAGGAATAATTATTTCAGCACTAATACTGGCAAAGAAAGAAAATCGCAAGTTGCCAATAATTTTCGGTATAATCTGTGTGTTAAGTATTCAGGTAATCGGACTTTTTATAACAATCTTTATTCGACCATTTTACATAGCAAGGTACTGTAATGTAATTCTGGGAATTTTCGCTTTAACAGTAGCTTTCGGTACAAGGAATATTCAAGTAAAAGCAAGGCAAGTTATTTGCATATGCCTTTCTATCCTCAGTATAGGCTGTGTTGTTGTTACAGGAATATTTGAGTACAACCCATCAATGAACAACTTTTTCAACCGTTTTGACAAAGTCACTTCTTCTTCCGATACATTTATTTATTCCGACAGTGCATTTGGAATTATGTCCTATTATTATCCTAAGAATACTCACATTTGTACCTACTATGAGTCATGGTTTTCTGCTTTTGATAATGTTCAGTACATTAATAAAAAGAAGATTAAGTCTAAGATAAATTCAAGTAATACAGTTTGGTTTGTGAAAAATACATTAACAAAAACCCCTATGTACCTGAAAGAGAATTATAAACTAAAATCAGTTGATACGTTTAAATGTGACTTCAATACCTTTCAGGTTTATTCAGTTCAGAAGAAATAGGGTTTCAAATTATTTATATTAACAACAAAATTAAATTTACACTAAAAAAGAGGTAATTATGTTAGTTAACTTAGTATTCGATTATTATACAGATGTTATCAATGTTCCTGATGAAATAGGAACTCAAATCAAAAAATATCAAAATAAATGTGACAAGTGGTTATATAATAAGGATAATAACCATCAGTATTGGGAAAAAGATGAATATGGTAAAAAGCTCGGTGTTGGAATTTGTAGTGATGCTTTTGTATATTGGTTAAATAGTTTTGTTCTAAATGATAGTGAACAAAAAGCAGTTGTACTTAAAAGAAATCTGCAAGAATATGATTCCTCATTACATACAATATTTTATTAAGTTGCTGACTGTTATCTATTATTTTAAGGAGGATTATACATGAAAAGACTATTGTGTATTGTTATTTCCCTATTGTTTGTCACTTTTTCTTTAACCGGATGTAATATTCTTGGTGGTGACCTAAAGGCTTTGCCCTATTCTTTCTTTGCGTCATCAGAAAAAATTGCTACTGACACAATGAAAAAGGTAGTTAAAGCCTTTGATAACAGAGATAAAGAAATGGTAAAATCACTGTTCGCTAAAGAAGTATTGAAGAAGTACAAAAACTTTGATAAAGACTTAGAAAAAGCCTTTAAGTACTATACAATAAAATCTGAAAAAGTTGATTATGATTGGGCAGGTGATAGTGATAGTACTGATGAAAATGGTACAGTTGCATATACTGATTGTCTAGCCACTTTAAAAGATAAAAATGATACATTTACTTTTGGTGTTAATGTTTGTTACCAAGATGACACTAATGAGTTGAATGAGGGTGTATGGTGTATTTATCTACAAAATGAAAAGTTAGAACCGACAAAAGATTCTGAAATTAATGATTCTGAACCGAATTATGGTATCTATTTAAATAGATAATCAAATTAATTATCCAAGGAAACATACATATTGGCAAAACAATTTTAACTGTGGCATTAATGACTTTTTTTCGCTGTAATGATTATTTTTATAATTGTTGCAATAATCCGTAGTATTTTTTATATGAAATATCAAAGTCTGAAAAAATTTATTTTTCACCATTAGTAGGTATCAAAATTAATGGAATTTCGTATTCCTTAATTTATAAAAGAAAAGAAATTGACACTTGTGTTATATATCAAAAGTATAAAGGTTTCTATTATATGATTGGCACAAAAGAAATTTATAAAGTCGGCAAAGGAAAAATTATTACTATTGACCAAGAAAATATAGAAGGTTTTGAAGTATCTCTAATTGAAACATTAAAAAGAGAATGCAAGAAAAAAATCAGTGAACATCAAGAATTATTCAACTGTATATCAGCTACTTGTGATGACTTTCATAAATAAGTAGCAACAATATGATTTGTTATACCTTAGTGTCCACTACTATTTATAGTTCATCAGAACAAAAATTATTATAATAAAACTAAGGCTAAAAGGTGTAGGGTTTTTCAGCAAAATTTATTATATGAAACTTTCTCAAAGTTCATATTATCAAATCAAACTTCACCTATAACTAGTTTACTTTGACAATCACTCAACAGATACCTTGAAACAAATTTTCTCAAATCAGAACTTCGCCATATGTAGATATTAAAAATTAGCACAAACAAAAGCCTTCCTTGTGTAAAGGAAGGTGTCAGCGAATGCTGACGGATGGATTGTCACGGTAGACAGTATTCTCTAGATAAAATGTGTACGCGGAGATAATAGTCACCTAGAATAAAAAAGAAAGATGTAATTAAAAAATCAAATTACAGTACTCCCCCAACTTACTAATGCATAGAGGAAGTTTCCTACCACGCTTGAAGGTTACACATCAGAATTAAAGTAACTGATGAAAACCCCTCGCAAAAAGTAAGCAACCAAAAATAATGAATAGTATTAAGTTAGATAAATGA
>ERZ837910.3126-NODE-3126-length-18718-cov-2.567004_pt1 | contig 18718 bp, 15 predicted proteins | sample MGYA00519940_ERZ837910 | MGnify/ENA primary metagenome ERZ837910 (study PRJEB31850, sample SAMEA3708825) | human gut metagenome | biome: human gut; feature: human-associated habitat; material: faeces | place: China | collected 2014 ... | reverse complement strand
CGTCCGCCGTATAGTCGAGGCGCACGGCGCGGGCCTTGATGGTGATGCCGCGCTCCTTCTCGATGTCCATGTCGTCCAGCACCTGGTCGGTCATGGTGCGCTTGTCGACGCTGTCGGTCAGCTCCAGCATACGGTCCGACAGAGTGGACTTGCCGTGGTCGATGTGGGCAATAATGCAAAAGTTGCGGATGTTCTTGCGGGCCATCAGGTTTCCTCCAAATTGTTCCAGATCTCGCAGATCTTGCCGTTTTCCTTATATACGCGGGGCACGCGGCGGGCAAGGCCGCACACGACCTCGTAGTTGATGGTCTGTGTCTTGGCGGCAATCGTGTCAGCCGTGTCGCCGCCGTCCGGGCCAAAGACCGTGACCTCGTCGCCCATCTTCACGCCGGGAATGTCCGTCACATCGACCATTGTCTGGTCCATGCAGACGCGCCCGACCACGGGGGCCCGCTGGCCGCGGATGACCATGACGCCCCGGTCCGGCCCGCCGGACAGCATCCGCGGGTAGCCGTCAGCGTAGCCCACACAGACTGTGGCGACGCGCATCGGCCTATCGGCGGTAAAGGTGCGCCCGTAGCTGACGCTCTGGCCGGGCTGCAGCTCCTTGACAAAGGTCACGACGGATTTCAGCGACATGACGGGCTGCAGGGCGGGGAAGCGTACCTCATTGCTGGGGTCAAGCCCGTACAGGATGATGCCCGCGCGGGTCAGGTCGTGCCGCCACTCGGGGTGGCGCAGCTGTGCGGCAGAGTTGGCGCAGTGTACCGTGCCGACGGGGTAGCCGTCCGCACGCAGCCGCTCCACGACCTGCGCGAACAGCGCGTGCTGCTCGTCGGTGTAGCGCTCGTCGTCGGGTTCGACGCTGTCCGCCACCGCAAAGTGCTGAAAGACGCCGCAGATGTCCAGCCCGGGCAGGGCGTAGAGAGCCTCCAGCTCGCGGATGGTCTCCGCAAAGCCGGAACGCACCGCAAAGCCGATGCGGCCCATGCCGGTGTCGATCTTCAGGTGGACCTTAACCTTGACGCCCGCCTTGACGGCGGCAGCGGAGAGCGCCTGTGCGTATTCGGTCGAATAGCAGGTGGTGATCAGGTCGTTGGCAGCCAGCACAGCCGCATAGGTGGGGTCGGCGTAGCCCAGAATCAGGATGGGCGTTGTGATGCCGCCGCGGCGCAGGTGCCGCCCTTCGCCAAGGGAGCTGACCGCGAAGCCCGCAGCACCGGCCTCCTGCAGAACGCGGGCGATGACGTTATCGCCGTGGCCGTAGGCGTCCGCCTTGACGACGGCGCAGACCGGCCCGCCTACGGTGCGGCGGATATATTCATAATTTTCACGCAGGGCCGTCAAATCGATCTCGGCCCAGCAGTGCTTTTCCAAGGTAAGTGTATTCATAGTGCGCCATTTCCTCCGTAACAGTTTATTATAGCATGAAAACAGCGTTCCTGCAACCAATTTTCCGGTTTTCTAATTTTCTAATTTTCGCCGTCGTCGTTTGTGTTCAGGTGTGCGGCGTCCGTCTCGGACCAGTGGCCGTGTACCCGCTGCACGCCGACGATGCGCAGCTTGGAATGCAGGAAGTGCTGCTCGCGGTAAAGGCTGAAATAGCTCGACAGCATGTAGGAAACCGCGCATGCCAGCGCAAACAGCGAGACGCACTGCCCGCCGAATACCTCGATGGCAAGGCAGATGGACGCCAGCGGGCTGTTGGTGCAGCCGCAGAACAGCGCAACCATGCCCAGCGCGGCGCCCAGCTGCGGCGGCAGACCCAGCAGCGGCGCGGCCACACAGCCGAACGTCGCGCCGGTGAAGAAGATCGGCACGATCTCGCCGCCCTTGAAGCCTGCGCCCAGGGTCAGCGCGGTGAACAGCATTTTTAAAAGGAAGGCGTAGGGAACGGCCTCGCCGTCGATGGCGGCCTCGATGACCGCCGCGCCCGCGCCGTTGTAGTCGGTGGTGCCCAGCAGCTTTGTCAAGGCGATAATGAGCACGCCGCCCGCGGCGACGCGCAGGTAGATGTTCGGGAAGAATTTCCGGTACAGCTTCGGCGTGACGTGGAGCAGCTCACAGAAGAAGATGCTCAGCGCGGCCAGCAGCGCACCCAGGATGATAACGCGGACGAGATTGTCCGGCGTGGGGGCAGCCTCGGCCTGTAAGACGAACGCCTCGGGCGCCAGTCCCATTTTGCCGCTGATGAAAACGCCCAGCAGCGCCGACACCAGACAGGGGAGCAGTGCCGCGTACTGCATGGAGCCGACATCGACGACCTCCAGCGTGAAGATCGTTGCGGCCAGCGGCGTGCCGAAGATGGCCGAGAACGCGCCCGCCATGCCGCACATCGTCATGATGCGCCCCTCCCGCTCATTCAGCTGAAACATCCGCCCGAAGCTGGAAGCAATGCTGCCGCCCAGCTGGAGTGCCGCGCCCTCTCTGCCTGCCGAGCCGCCTAAAAGATGCGTCACAACGGTGCTGAAAAAAATCAGCGGTGCTGTTCTTAGCGTCACAGCTTCATTTGCACGCACCGCAACCAGAATAAAATTCGTTCCTCTGTCCTTCTCCTGCCCTGCCAGACGGTAGGCAAGCACAATCGCCAGACCGCCGAAGGGCAGCAGCCAGAGCAGCATTGGGTGCGCAGTGCGAAATTCCGTTGCCCATTCCAGTGCAAGGTGGAACGCAATCCCCACCAGCCCAATCACAAAGCCGATGCAGATGCCGCCGCAGCTCCACATCACGAAATGCGCAAAATTGTTTTCGCTCACATCAAAATGCTTCTGGTATTTTTTATAAAACGCGTTAATCACAGCGTATCCACCTCATTTTCCTCCTCCTCATCCTCCTCCCACAGAGGAATACTTACGATTGCCTTGAATAAATCGCCATCCACCTGAATCCCGAAGGTGCCGCCCTGTATTTCCGCAAGGCTCTGCGTGATGGAAAGCCCCAGACCGCTCCCCTCCGTGGTGCGGGAGGCATCGCCGCGCACAAAGCGCTCCGTCAGTCTGGTTTCGTCAAAATCAATCGGCGTTGCGGAAATATTTTTCATAACCAGCACGCCGTAGCCGTCCATTTTGAAAATATCCACATAAATACGGGAATTACGCATGGCGTATTTTATCACATTGGACAGCAGATTTTCCAGTATCCGCCACATGTGTCCGCCGTCCGCATCAATAAAGACAGGCTCGTCACAGCTGAGCTTAAACGTCAGCCCTGCCGCATTTGTTTTATCCTCCAGCTCGCCCATCGCCTGTAGGGTCAGCTGCTTATAATCCACGCGCATTTTTGCAACAGTCAGATTGCCACTGGAAGCCTTGCTCGCCTCAATCAAATCCTCAATCAGGTGCTTTAATCGGTAGGATTTTTCATACAGCACGGCAATAAAGCCCTTCGCGCGCTCGTTTTTCAGGTCTTCGTGCTTCAAAAGCTCCACATAGGAAATGATGGAGGTCAGCGGCGTTTTCAAATCATGCGAAACATTCGTAATCAGCTCCGCCTTCATCCGCTCGCCCTTCACGGCATCATCCACGGCATTTTTGAAGCCCTCCTGAATATTCGCCACATCCTCCGCAAAATTCAGGAACGAGGGCGAAATCTTATTCAAATCTAATTGATAGGAAAAGTTCCCCTTTGCGCTTTCCTTCACGGAAATCATAATCTCCTTCAAGGAACGCAGCGCGCGCACAAACCAATACATGCAAAGCCCATTGAAGCACACAAGCACCACGCCTGCCAGAACCGCCAGCTCCGCGTAGCCGTAATACGGTGCCATCACCATTGCGCCCATGATGACGCAGTTGCCCAGCGCATAGCAGAGCATGACAATCACCATCCAGCCGCGGAAGGTGCTTCCTGTGAAAAGCTCGCTCATCCTGCGGATGGAAACGGAAATCCATGTATTGCGGAAAAAGCTTTTATTTTTCAGCTGCCTTGCAACGGAAAGCAGATAATTCAGCAGAATTGCCGCCGTCACCAGATACAGCACGCCCAGAATGGTCGCGAAAACGTAATTCCAGAACAGCACCGCTCCCTGCCTTATGGTATCCACAAGGGTATGCGCCGTAAAGCCTGCAATACAGCCAAAAAATGCCACCAGAAGGAAATGCACCTCGTTATACAGACGGTCTACCATGCCAAGCTGAATTTTGCCGCGCCACTCCGTCTGCCCTGTCACCCGCACCAGATAGATGACGGAAAGCAGCATCCCCAGAAGGGAAACCGCCGAAACACAGGAAAGAATCGGGATGCTCTTTTTTGCGAAGCCGAAGCCCTGCCACAGGTCGTAAAATTCATCCCCCGGCAGCAGAGGGTCACGAATCGCGCCGTAAAATTTGAAATTGCTCTTTTCCAGAACAGGATTCTCGTAGGTATCAAAATAATACGGATTTTCGCCCAGATGGTCGCTGCTAAAGCCTGAGGAAAGCACAAGCGTGCGCGCCTCCTGACTGATTTCGCCCTTCGTGGCATTGCCACCGACAACATTGCCGTTTTCATCCTCTACATAATATAGGAAGTTTCTGACCCCTTCCAGATAGCGGATGCAGTTTTTATATTCATCCAGCTGTCTTTGGATATACATTTTATAATAGGCAGGCAGACGGCTTTCCACCAGATTCCGATATTCCTCCAGATTTCTTTGCAGGCTTGTGGGAATCTCTCCATGCAGAATCAACCCGTCATAGGCGGCATTGATTTCCGTATTGGCTGTAATCATGCCGTCGATAATGCCGTAATAGCGCTTGAAGCTGTTCAGCAGGTCATTGCGGTCAACCGCTGCGCCCTTGGAAACGCGGTCTTCATTCTGATAATAAATATCCGCCTGCACCGCTCGGTCAAGCGTGCGGCTGAAAGCCTCGCGGAATTCCTCCGTATCATAGACCGTATCCGCATTGATGACATTCCAGCTCCAGTTTCTGGAAATATTCACGCCCACAATGCCGCAGAAGAAAATCGACACCGCAAAGGTGAAAAACAGAAACACCGCAACTCCCTTATATCTCAGTCGATACAGCTTAGATTTTTTCGATTTTGTAGCCAATCCCCCACACCACCTTCAGATATCTCGGTTCCTTCGGGTTAATTTCGATTTTCTCCCGAATCCGCCGAATATGTACGGAAACGGTATTTTCCGGCGAAAAGGAGGATTCATTCCAGACCCTTTCGTAAATCTCATCAATCGAAAATACCTTCCCTGCGTTTTCCATCAGCAGCTGCAAAATGCCGTATTCCGTCGCCGTCATCTTCACCAGCTTGCCATTTACGCGCACCTCCTTCGCGTCCTTATCCAGCTCCACATCCCCGATACGAATCACGTTATTCTTCTCGGCAATGCTGCCCAAGGAGGTATAGCGGCGCATCATGCTTTTCACGCGCGCCAGAAGCTCCAACGGGTTGAACGGCTTGGTAATATAATCATCCGCGCCGAAATTCAGCCCCAGCACCTTATCCGTATCCTCGGATTTCGCGGAAAGCATCAAAATGGGAATATTGCAGATTTCCCTGATTTTCACCGTTGCTTGCAGCCCATCCAGCTGCGGCATCATAATATCCAGTATAATCAGATGAATTTCGTTTTCCTCCAACGCCTTCAGTGCCTCCAAGCCGTTATACGCCTTAATGACACGATATCCGTCCTGCTTCAGATATATTTCTATCGCATCCACAATGCTGTGGTCATCATCACAAATCAGAATGTTAAATTCTTCCATTCCCTATACCTCCTTTACACATTTTTTATAGCATATCACGTTTTTCCGACAAAAAAAACTGCTTTCTCTTACGATTTCTTTAAGGTTCGGAAAAAATACGCCCCAAAGCCGCACAGAAGTTGCACAAATAAAAAAACTTCTGCTTTTCCCAAAAAAGCTGTTGACAAAACCCATCTCCTGCGATATACTAATTTTCGTTGCGGGTCATTAGCTCAGTTGGTAGAGCACTGGACTTTTAATCCAGGTGTCCCGGGTTCGAGTCCCGGATGACTCATTTCAGACCGAGGTTTTTCGCTTCGGTCTTTTTTTATTCCTTTTATGCAAAAAATCCCCGAACCCAAGCGGTCTGCTTGAAATTCGGGGTTATTTTTATGCTGTATACAAAGGGGTTATTTCACCTCGCCCTTCGCAATCGCTTCCTTTTTCGCTTTTGCGGTCGCCTGCTTCTTGGCCTTTTTCTCGCCTGCGGTAACCTCCTTCATTTTTTCCAGCTCAGGGAATTCGCGTTCCATATTCACGCCTGCCATATCATAGCCGCGAATCCCTTCCATTGGGTTATCCGTCAGCGCAAGGCGGCTGAAATCATTCACTCGCTGAATCCCTCTCTGGTCATGAAAGATGGACGCTGCGCCGTTTGTGCAGCCACCCTTGCACGCCATGCCTTCAATGAGGTTTTCCTCCAATCTGCCAAAGGATGCCAGCTTCATGGTTTTGATACATTCCTCAATGCCGCTGCAGCGGATGGGGTTGATTTCCGTTTCAATGCCCTCCAGCTTTGCCACACGGCGCACGCTTTCCGCCACGCCGCCCGTTCTTGCAAAAATCCGTCCGTAGGAGGAAGGCTCCCCTGCGGTAATCTCCGGCATTTCCGCCAGTTCCAATCCTCTTGCGTCAAGGATGGCACGCAGCTCCTCAAACGTCAGTACATAATCCACTGCGCCCTTTACGTCATCCTGCTTGATTTCGACCTTTTTCGCCGTGCAGGGCCCGATAAAGACAATACGCGCCTTTCTATCCTTCGCGCGGATGGCTCTTCCCATGGCAATCATGGGAGAAACTACGGTGGACACATGATCCATATATTCGGGGTGATTTTTTCTTACATATTCCACAAAGGCAGGACAGCAGGAGGTTGTTTTCCATTTCTTTTCCTCGATGGTTTCCACAAATTCCTTTGCTTCCTCAACGGAAACCATATCACCGGCAATCGCCGCCTCAACCACATCATAGAAGCCAAGCTCCTTAATGCCGGCAAACACCTGCCCAACCTTGATGCCTGTATACTGGCTGGCAACCGCAGGCGCAACCACGGCATAAACGTGGTAGCTTGTGTTGTTCCAAGAATCGCGCAGAAGATTCAGCACGTTCATAACAAAGGATTTATCCACAATCGCACCAAAGGGGCACTGCTGCACGCAGGAACCGCAGGAAATACATTTATCATGGTCAATCACCGCTTTTCTGTTTTCATCCATCTTGACCGCATTGACGGAGCAGGCACGCATGCACGGACGCATGACCTCACTGATGGCACCAAAGGGACAGACCTGCTTGCAGCGTCCACATTCAATGCACATTTCCTGATTGATGTATGCTCTGTGGTTTACAATGGAAATGGCGTGCCTCGGACAATTCTCCTGACATTTATGCCCCAGACAGCCGCGGCAGGAATCGCTGACCACGAAACGGTCAATCGGACATTCGTCACAGGCAGAATCCAACACGTTGATTACACGGTCGCCCTCTGTCGGCTCCAGAACCAGACGCACACGGTCCTCAATAATATGGCGCTCCTTATAAATACAGCAGCGGAAGGATGCCTTTGGCCCCGGAATAATCGCTTCCGCAATCTCCTTTTCCATATTGACTTCCTTATCCAGCTCCCCATTGAAAAAGCGGCTCGCACATTCCTTGTTTACCAGATACTTGATGTACTGTACATTACTTTCAAACTTGCTCATAACCTTCACCTTTTTTTCTAATATATTACCCAACAAAAGCGCACATCCGAAAGGTGTACCCTGATATGCGGAACCATACGCTCATTTCCCCTAAAATTGCTCCTCATATTCTCACTCTCGCTATCATTCTAGCACAACCTTATTTCGCATGCAAGATAATGTATACAGAAAACCAACCAAAGATTTCCACCTCCTTTCCCCTGTTTTTTATGCTTTTCCGATGGGTCGGCACGCCGGTTACTTTGTCTAATTCGCCCATTTTTTCACCGGAGACAGAACCCCCTCCCCATGCGTTTTCACTCCACGAAAAAAACCCCTCTCCTGAGGAAAACAGAGAAGGGGTTTTCAGTATGTTTTTCGTATATTCAATTTATTGAATATGGCAGAGAAATCTCAATGCTTGTCCCATTTCCGATTTCACTCTCGATAAAAATTTTTCCGTTATGCAGTGCCGCACCATGTTTGACAATAGAAAGCCCTAAGCCTGTGCCGCCGTTTTCCGCAGAGCGGCTTGCGTCCACACGGTAAAATCTCTCGAAAATCCGCCCCTGCTCCTCCTTCGCAATGCCGATGCCCGTATCCCTTACGGTAAGGGAAATCCTGTCCGCCTTCTGCTTCAGGGTGACAAAAACCGCGCCGCCCTCCTTGTTATAGCGAATGGCATTATCGCAGAGATTGTATATCATTTCGGAAAGCACCTGTTTCACGCCGCGAAACAGAATCGGTTCGGTCTCCGCCGAAAGTGTTACGCGCTTCCTTTCCGCCGCAGGCTGTAAGCGTTCGCATGCCTCCTGCACCAGTGCATCCAGTTCGACCTCCTCCTCGCAGAGGCTCGTGTCCTTTTCGTCCAGCTTGGAAAGCTTGATGATATCCTGCACCAGGGCAATCAGCCGCTGCGCCTCGTTATAAATCTTTTCTGCGAATTTTCCCATATCCGCAGGCGGCACCATGCCGTTTTTCATAATCTCCGCAAAACCGGAAATCGAGGTCAGCGGTGTTTTCAGCTCATGGGAAACATTAGCGGTAAATCCCCGCCGCAGCTGCTCGCGCTCCTCCTTTTCCGTTGCATCCAGAAGCACCAGAATCATGCCGGCAACCTCCTCCTCCCGAAAAACGGGGTTTGCGAAAATCTGGCAGATTCTGCCGTTTGCCTCCAGCCGCTCCTCTCGATGCGCCCCTGCCAGCGCGCCCTCCACACTGCGGCGCACAGCGGCACTGCGGTTCAGAGAAAAAATATTTTCGCCCTCCGTTACGGCATCCACACCCAGAAGCGTTTTCGCCGCGGCGTTATAGGAAAGAATATCCCCCTCGCCATCCATCACAAGCAGACCCTCCTGCATATTCGAGGTAATCGTATCGAATTCCTCTTTTCTGCGCTTCAGCTCTGCCATCTGGCGGTGGATTTCCCGATTCTGCACAGCAATTCGCCGCAAAAGCGGTGTCAGTTCCTCATAAACCTCCGCCTGTTCGGGATGCTCCAAATCAATCTCATTGATGGGGCTTGTGATATTTTTTGCTGTGCGGAAGGCAAGAAAAACGGAAACCGCCATCATCATTGCCAGAATCAGCACCAACGGAAATGCCATCGTCAGAAATACCGCCACCACACTCATCGTTTCCACGGAAAGCCGCAGAATCGTCCCATCTGTCAGTCGTTCCGCATGGTAAAGCGTCTGTCCGGAAAGCGTTGCGGAAATGCGCTTGCTGTTGCCCTCGCCGCTTTGCATGGCCTCCTTTATTTCCTCACGGTCGCTGTGGTTCTCCATTTCGGATGCATCCGCGGAGGAATCATACAGCACTGTCCCATCTGCATCAACCCAAGTGATTCTCGTTTCTGCGTCCTTGATTTTCTCCAGATACCGCACGCCGTCCGTTTCAATGCCACAGGCAATATATTCTGTCTCTCTTTGCAGCTTTTCTGTCGTTTCCTCCGCGGAAAACTGATACATCATCCCCATGGTCAGCAGGGAAACGGCAAGCATAACTGCCGCCGCCACCAGAAAAATTGCCCGAAAAATACGATTCGTCATATATTTCCACCTACTTTATAGCCTACCCCGCGCACCGTTTCGATATATTCACCACATTCCCCTAGCTTCTGCCGCAGGGTACGAATATGCACATCCACAGTACGGTTTTCTCCATCAAAGCCATAGCCCCAGATGCGGTTTAAAAGCTGGTCTCTCGTCAGCACGCGTCCCTTGTTTTCCAGAAGCAGACAAAGCAAATCAAATTCCTTGAGCGTCAGCGTAACCTCCTGCCCTGCCGCATATACCTCGTGCCTTGTTTTATTCACGGAAAGCGTGCCAAGGCGATAGACCTCCTCGCTCTCTGCCTGCTCCGTGCGGCGCAAAAGTGCCTTCACTCTTGCCAGCAGCTCCATCATGCCGAAGGGCTTCGCCACATAATCATCCGCGCCGCTGTCCAATCCCAGCACCTTATCATATTCACTGCTTTTTGCCGTCAGAAGCAAAATCGGGAGCTTTGCCGTTTCGGGTGCCTGTCTCAGCTTCTTCAAGATACTGATGCCGTCCTCCTCCGGCAGCATCAGGTCAAGCAAAACCAAATCCGGTCGTCTTTCGGCGCAGGCGCGCCAAAAAGCAGAAGGTCTCTCAAAGCCTTCCGCCTCAAATCCCGCACTGTGCAGCGTATACGCCACCAGCTCACGGATACTGTTGTCATCTTCTACCAAATAAATCAGCATGGGATCTCCTCCACCTCAAATCAAAGATTGTTCGTTAATCATCAGCTTAAATTGCAGTCCCAGCTTTTCTGCCGCCTTGCGGCACAGCACCATTCGTTCCAGAAAGATTTCAAAATAATCCATCACAGAGCCATAATGCGTATCAACCGATAATTTCAGCTTAATCAGGCTATGCTCACGGTTGATTTTCAAAAGGGACTTTTCTACAGAGTAATTGACTCTGTCATGGATGTCAAAGGTTTTTTTCTCAGGATTGCGCACACGGCTGCGGCGCACGTCGCTTTTATCCGCCAGAATCAGCGCTGCCGCAATGGCATTGACGGGTACGCCCGTCCCTTCATCATGGTTGCCGATGGCGGCTACAATCGTCGCAATATCCGCCGCAGGCATATCCATCCTGTCCAGAATACGGAACGCCATCACTGCGCCGCTCTGCGAATGCTCCGCACGGTTGACCAGATTGCCGATATCGTGCAGATATGCCGCAATCATGCCCAGCTCCACCGCATGTGCGGAAAACCCAAGCGTTTCCAGAATATATTTCACCGATTCCGCTACCTTCGTCACATGCGCAAAGGAATGTTCCGTAAAGCCAAGCGCCGCAAGGGCTTCATCCGCACTTTGGATATAGGTGCGGATGTCCTCATTTTTTCGTATTTCCTCGTAGGTAATCATGCACGTTCCTCCTCCGCGATAACATGCTGCCCCGTGATGGAGAATTCTACCCACTCTGCAATATTTGTTGCATGGTCACCGATGCGTTCCAGATATTTTGCAATCATCAGAAGGTCAATGCAGAATTCGCCGTTTTCCCGATTTTCGAGAATCAGCCGAATCAGCTCCTCCTTCACCTTATCAAACAGACCATCCACCACATCATCATACTGCATAACAGAACGCGCCAGTGTCAAGTCCTTTTTCACAAAGGATTCCACTGCATCCGTTACCATCTTTACCGCCGCACGCGCCATTTCCTGAATATGCAGCTTGCTCTGCGTATCCTGTGCGCCGAGCGTTAGCATGATTTCCGCAATATCCCCTGCCTGATCACCGATACGCTCCATATCGGAAATCATTTTCAGAGCGGAGGAAATCGTCCGCAAATCCCTTGCTACCGGCTGCTGCTGCAAAAGCAGACGCATACAGAAGGTTTCAATATCACGCTCCATGTGGTCAATCTCGTTATCCTTTTCAAAGACCATCTGCACCACCGTGCGGTCATATTTCATCAGGGCAGAAACAGAAGCCGTAATTGCTTCCTCGCATAATGCCCCCATTTTAATCAGCTCTACATTTAATTGCTCCAGCTGAGCATCAAAACGACTGCGTACCATAGCTTAACCAAACCTCCCCGTAATATAGTCCTCTGTTCTCTTGTCTCTCGGAATGGAGAACAGCTGCTCCGTATTATCATACTCCACAACCTCGCCCAGCAGGAAGAAGGCGGTGTTATCCGAAATACGGGTTGCCTGCTGCATATTATGCGTTACCATAATAATGGTGTAATCCTCCTTTAGCTTCAACGCCAGCTCCTCAATACGAGAGGTGGAAATAGGGTCAAGGGCGGAGGTCGGCTCATCCATCAGAAGCACCTCCGGCTGCACCGCCAAGGCTCTGGCAATGCAAAGCCGCTGCTGCTGCCCGCCGCTCATGCCGAGAGCGTTCTTTTTCAGTCTGTCCTTCACCTCATCCCAGATGGCGGCATCGCGCAGTGCCTTTTCCACAATTTCATCCAGCTTTACCTTGGAACGGATGCCATGCGTTCTGGGGCCATAGGCAATATTATCATAAATGCTCATCGGGAACGGGTTCGGCTTCTGAAACACCATGCCGACTCTGCGCCGCAGCAAATTCACATCCATGCCCTTATAGATATCCTCGCCGTCCAGAAGCACCTGCCCCGTGATGCGGCAGCCCTCAATCAAATCATTCATACGGTTCAGGCTCTTGAGCAGAGTGGATTTGCCGCAGCCGGAGGGCCCGATGAATGCCGTAATTTCCTTTTCCGGCAGCTCCAGATTGATGTTTTTCAGCGCATGAAAATTGCCATAATATAAATCCAGATTGGATACAGATAGCTTTGTTTGATTCATACTTTTTTCCTTTTCTTTCATTTCTCTTTTCACTTCCGTCATTTCTCTTTCACACCGGCTTTCTTTGCAACAAAGGAGGACAATGCGTTGATGCAGACTACCAGAACCAGCAGCACAACTGCTGTGGCATACGCCTGCTCCGTATAAAGCCCTTCATTCAGGAGGGCATACATGTGTACCGCCAGCGTGCGCCCCGAGGAAAACAGCCCATCTGCCACCTGCGGCGCTGTGCCTGCGGGATAGAGCAGAGCCGCCGTTTCCCCGACGACACGCCCGATGGCAAGAATGACCCCTGCCAGAATCCCCGGCACTGCGGAAGGCAGTACAATACGAAATACGGTTCTCAGCTTCCCTGCGCCAAGCCCGAAGCTGCCCTCGCGGTAGGTATCCGAAACGGAACGAAGTGCCTCCTCCGTTGTTCTTAAAATCAGCGGCAGCACCATGATGGAAAGCGTCAGCGCGCCGCCCAGAATGGAGTAGCCCCATTTCAGATAGATATTGAAAAACAGATACCCGAACAAGCCAAACACGATAGAGGGAATCCCTGCAAGCGTTTCTGTTGTCATGCGGACAACGGAAACAAATTTATTGCCGCGCTTTGCATATTCCACCAGATAAATCGCTGCGAAGATACCGGCAGGCACCGAGAACAGCAGCGTCATTGCCGTAATGCTCAGTGTATTGATAATCGCGGGCATCATGGAAACATTTTCGGTATTATACTTCCATGCAAACAGGGATGGCTTCAAATTCGGAATCCCCTTATATAAAATATAGATAATCAGAGAAACCAGCACTGCCAGTGTAATCACCGCAGAAAGCGTTACCAGCGCCGCCAGAAAAAGCGAAAACGGATTTCTGCGATAGGCAGCCAGCCTTTCTCTCCTGCTTTGTTGATTGATTGCCTGCATCAGTCAGCCCTCCTTTTCAAAAGCGAGAAGCTCAGATTGATAATCAGGATGAATACGAACAGCACCACTGCCGTACCAAGCAGGGCTTCTCTGTGCAAATCCGTTGCATAGCCCATTTCCATAACGATATTCGCCGTCATGGTGCGGACACCGCTGAAAATGCTGTCGGGCAGAATAGGCTGATTCCCTGCAATCATGACAACCGCCATGGTTTCCCCGACGGCACGCCCGATGCCAAGCACAACCCCTGCCAGAATCCCCTGCTTTGCCGCAGGCAGCACAGCGAAGAATACGCTTCTTTCATGCGTTGCCCCCAGCCCCAAGGAGCCTTCGTAATAGCTCATGGGAACGGCGCGGATATTGCTTTCCGAAACACCGATGATGGTCGGCAGAATCATAATCCCCAGCAAAATGGATGCGGTCAGAATCCCCTTGCCGCCCCCGCCAAAGAGGCTCTGCATGATGGGCACAAGCACCATCAAGCCAAAAAAACCATAGACGATGGAGGGAATCCCTGCCAGAAGCTCTACCGCAGGCTTGATGATTTTATACAGCCGCTTCGGGCAGAACCACACCAGAAAAACCGCGCAGAGAATGCCAAGCGGCACACCCACGATAATTGCCCCCGCGGTGACATACACACTGCCGACAATCATCGGGAAGATGCCATATATATTATTTCCGGGCTTCCATGTTTTCCCCAGAAGAAAATCCGCTACGCCAATTTTGCCAATGGCAGGCACGCCATTGGCAAACAGGAATATACAAATCAATCCAACTGCGAGAATGGATACTGCCGCAGCAGCCATGAACACCCATTTCATTACAGTTTCCTTCATTTCATTTCCCCCTTCATATCCGGGAACCTTGTTACTGTGCAGCGGACCAATCTGTCAGCTTGCCTGTGAAGATTTCCTTCACCTGTTCGCTTGTCAGATTATCAACTGTGTTATTGTGGTTTACCACAACTGCGATACCATCCATCGCAATCACTGTCGGGGTCAGTCCTGCCGCCAGTTCACTGTCCTTGAGCTCTCTGGATGCCATGCCGATGTCGCACATGCCCTCCATTACAGAGGTCATGCCTGTTGTGGAGTCGGACTGCTGTACCTCAATCGTTGCATTGGGGTTGATGGCAAGGTATGCCTCCTTCAGCTTTTCCATCACAGGGGTTACGGAAGAAGAACCTGCCACAACGATTTTGCCTTCTGCTTCGGTGCTTTTAAATGCACCCGTATTGCCCTGACTGATGTATCCGTTTTCCTCAACAACTGCCTGCCCATCCTCGCTCAGAATGAAGCTGATAAAGTCTTTGGTCACCTCGCTGACCTCCTTGCCTGTTGCAATATTGAAGGGCCTTGCGACTGCGTAGGTGCCGTTTTTAATATTTTCAGCAGATGCTTCGACCCCATCAACGGAAAGTGCCTTTACGGAATCATTCAAGGAGCCGAGGGAAACATAGCCGATGGCGTTATCATTGCCTGCTACGGTTGTCATCATAACGGCTGTGCTGTTTGTGATTTCCGCTGTGTCTGTGGTGTTGTCGATTTTTTCACCTGCGTCGTTTTTTTCTTCAATGCCGAACAGCTCGATAAATGCGCCTCTTGTGCCGGAGCCATCCTCACGGGAAACAACCGTAATCGCGCTGTCTGCCGCGCCGCCCTGTGCGCTGTCGTTGCTGCCGCAGCCTGCTAACATTCCGACTGCTACTGTCATTGCCAAAGCAACTGCAAATACCTTTTTCATATTCATTTCTCTCCTTTTTTTCTGTTTTCCTTTCGTTTACAGTTAAGAGTATAGGGGAGAAAGGTTAAATGAAAAATCATACTTTTGTTAAATCTATGCAAAATCTGCAATCAAATTTTTCAATCGAAATCTTTTCTTATTTGCAATTTTAGGAACATTGACTTTTAAAAATGAACATGATAGTATGAAATCAGTTTCCGAAAAAATACAATTCCAAGCGGAAATTTCCGGTAAATATGGTAAATATAATGTAGTAATTTTTTTATAGGGTGATTGCATGAGAATCAAAAGCAAAGTATGGATTGGGTCTGTTTTCTGTATTCTGAGTGCCTGTCTTTGGGGCGTTTCGGGTGCCGTTGGGCAATATCTTTTCAACCAGGCAGGCATTTCGCCGGAATGGCTCGTTTCTGCGCGCTGTCTGTTGACAGGGCTGCTGCTTCTGGTGTTTTATCAGGTGAAGCGCGGCGGTGTTTTTTCCATCTGGATGGATCGGCAGGATAGAATCGGCATCATCATCTTTGCGCTGGGCGGCATGCTTTTCATGCAGTATGGCTATTTTGCCGCCATTGCCCATTCCAATGCCGCAACCGCAACCGTTCTGCAATATACCGCGCCGATTCTGATTGTGGTCTATCTGGCATTTCGGGAGAAAAAGCTGCCGACAAAGCTGGAATGTATCGCCGTTTTCGGCTGTCTGGTCGGGACAATTCTTCTGGCAACGCATGGCAATCTGAAAAGCCTGAGCCTTTCGCCGCAGGCATTATTCTGGGGGGCGCTTTCCTCCCTTGCGCTTGCGTTTTATACGGTTTATCCTGTGCGCCTTCTGGCAAAATATGATGCAATGCTCCTGATTGGGTGGTCGATACTGGTTCTGAGCTTCGTGATGCACTTTGTGCATCCCTCGTGGGACTACGCAGGCAACTGGAACACCTCCACCGTGCTGGCAATGGTTTTCATCGTCATCTTCGGCACAACCATCCCCTATCTGATGTTCCTCAACGGCGTAAAATACATCGGGCCTACCAAGAGCAGCCTTTACGCCTCCGCAGAGCCGTTGGCATCCACGGTTGTTTCCGTTGTGTGGCTCAAGGTTCATCTGGAATTTATTGATTATATCGGCTTTGTTTTCATCGTTGCGGCGGTGCTGCTGCTTTCCTTCGTGAATCCTGCACCAAAAGAAAAAGAAAATACATAAGCATTAAAATAAGCCTCCGTAATGGAGGCTTTTATTTATGCTGTTTCTGTTATTTCTGTCTGCTTTTTCTCCTGCTTCTGCACCTCCTCCTTCAAAAAGGAGAGATACACGATGCACGCAAGATAGAACACCACATAGCCGCCAAAGAGCAGAATTCCCCAGCCGCCGATGCGCTCCGTTCCCTGCACTGCGGCGTAAAGATAAAGCGTCAGCTCTGCCAGAAGCACAAGGTTTCGGCTGCGGCAAACATTCCGAATCGTTTTTTCCTCGCCACCCTCGACCATGCCGACCTCCGCCGCCGCAGTCAGTATGATATACATAAAATACATGCGGATGCAGAGAATGAAAATCCCGACATAGCCCATGATGATTTCGTAAAACGGGAGCATGCCGCCGATGTAATTCATCACAACCATTGCAACCTCATACCCAAGCATGATCTGCCCGAAGGTGCGGATACGTTCTATACCTTTCACTTTTCCCGTGAGCATTGCCACCGCGCCAAGCATGCTCATCCAGCCGACAAAATCGGGGGCAATATCGAAGCCAAAGATATAAATATCAATCAGAAACAGCAGCATTGCCGTACGGATATTGCCGAGGGCTTCACTTGTTTTCCGCTCCTGCGTTGTTGTTTCCTGTACTTCTTTTTCCTGTGTTATTTCCTTTTGTAGGATTGTTTCCTGCATCCAATGCACCCCCCTTCAACGGAATCGTTTCCAGTAATTCCTTATGATTCGTATACAGCCGCACCTCGTAGGGCGTTTCCAGACGGGCAAAGGCATCCGCCAGATTGTCGCTGTTTTCGTCATTCCCAAGGTCAATCCTGCCGTCCCAATCCTCGTCTGTGCTGATAATCTCCCATGCCACGCCTGCGGAACTGCTGCCGCCGCTGCCAACCTGTAAACTGTCGATGCTCTCCCAATATTCGTCCTCACTCATCTCCTGCGGACAAAGCACCGCAAGCAGTACGCTCTGTTTTTCTCTTAACGCCGTGCCTGTGTATTCCAGATAGGCGGCATGAGTCGCAGATGGCGCAAGCGTTTCATTGAACTGCATCTCCTGATTTATGCCAAGCAGACTATTCATCACATCGTTGCTGCCGAAAAGGAAGCCCCACTGCCGACAATACGCCGCATCCGCGACCCTCCAGTCGCCGACCTGCCGATAACTGCCCTGCGCCATTTCCTCCTCCAGCTTATATATCCCATAGTTCACAGTGCCGTAGATATCAAAAGCCCTGCTTTCGTCTTTCAGAAGCGCAATCGACCAGTTCCCCTTCGTCTCCTCAAAAATACGGAAGTGCAGGAAATGCTGGGTGACCGATTTCTCCGCCGAAAGCTCATTGACCTGCATAATCCCGTCCATCGAGCCGTCCGCCTGCTCATCCAGCAGATAAAAATCCTCCATCTCCATGGAATCATAGAAGCGATATGTATAGTCCGCCTTTGTCCCGGAATCCAGACGGGCATGATAGGTGTCCTCCGCCGCTTTGTATTCCGCAAGCGCCCAATCCCGATAGGTGTCAAATTCCTCCTCCGGCACGGTCAGCGCAAGCTTCGCCAAATCCCGTTCCTCAAACGCTTCATAAAGAATCGAAATTGCCATTTCCGCCGAGGGAATCTCGAACAGGCGCGCATCCTCCAGTGTCAGCCGCAAGTCCTCCGCCGTTTCCACCTTGGAGGTATCGAAATATTGGGGCTGATAGGCAAAGCTGACCGAAGCAAGGCAAAGCACCACCGTAATACACGCCGTTGCAAAGGCTGCCCCCTTTGGCACACGCCCGAAATCCGCAATTCGCCCGATGCGCGTTTTGATATTCCTCGCGCCGTTCGCCATAGAAGTTGTCCCGATGCGGCTCGCACAGCGGCTGTCCGCCATATCAAGCAGAAGCATCCCGTATTCCCGTTTTTCCTCACCGCGCAGCTTTTCCAATGCACGCTGGTCGCAAAGAGCCTCGCTGTCGTTGCGGATGATGCGGCACAGCCAATAAACAAACGGATTGAACCAGTTGAGTGCCTGCAACAGATGCAGCAGGAAATTCACCAATACATCATGATGCTTCAAATGTAGCATTTCATGCAGAAGTACCTTTTCATCAATCGTTTCCGCCATGCTTTCCGGCACAACCAGAATCGGGCGCACCATGCCGCAGAGAAACGGCGTTTCGATTCCCTTGCAGATACGCACGCTTTTCTGTGTGGGAAGGTCATATTTTTCCGCCGTTTTTCTGATTTTCTCCCGTAAGGAGGGCGTTGCCGCCGCCCCCTTGCGAATTTCGAGCCGCAGCCTTGCATACAGCAGTGCATCATACAGCAAAACCGCCGCCGCCGCCGATGCATTGAGGGATGAAATTTCCCCCTTCATGGGAATACTGACCTTGAAATCGCACTGTTCCGCCACCAA
>ERZ837910.3120-NODE-3120-length-18751-cov-6.950257_pt1 | contig 18751 bp, 14 predicted proteins | sample MGYA00519940_ERZ837910 | MGnify/ENA primary metagenome ERZ837910 (study PRJEB31850, sample SAMEA3708825) | human gut metagenome | biome: human gut; feature: human-associated habitat; material: faeces | place: China | collected 2014 ... | reverse complement strand
TGAAAGGGGCGAGCAGCCCCTTTCTCGTGGATCCAGCGCGTCGAAATCGCTGGTGCTTTTCTGGTTCTCTTTTGGCACGCAAAAGAGAACGTAGCTTAAAGGAAGAAGAACCTTCCCTTTATCAAAGGAGAACCAAAAATGAAAGTCTTTGATCTACATTGTGACACCCTGAGTGAGCTGCGCTACGCCGAAAAGGCGGGTACGCCCAAGAGCTTTGCGCAGAATGATCTGCATATCGACTTGCAGAAACTGAAAAAGGGCGACTATATGCTGCAGTGCTTCGCCGCCTTTGTCAATCTGGGCGACAAGACCCCCGGTGCCGACCCGCTGGTGACGGCGCTGGAAGAAATCGACGTCTTCAAACGCATCATGGAAAAATACCCGGAGGATATTGCACCGGTATATCAACCCTCTGACATCCGAAAAAACGCCGCCGAGGGCAAGATCAGCGGAATGCTCACCATCGAAGAGGGCGGCTGCTGCAAGGGCAGCATCGGCGTGCTGCGCCGGATGTACGAGCTGGGCGTCCGCATGATGACCCTGACCTGGAACCACGAGAACGAGCTTGCCAGCCCCAACGTCGTCCCCGGCGGGGGCCACAACATCTGGCCCTGCGCCCCCAACACCGAGACGGGCTTGAAGGAGAAGGGCTTCGAGTTCCTGGCTGAGATGGAGCGTCTGCACATCATCGCAGACGTGAGCCACCTGTCCGACAAGGGCTTCTGGGACATTGTGGAGCACTCCACCCGCCCCTTTGCGGCCAGCCACTCCAACTGCCGCGCCCTCGCACCCCACTGCCGCAACCTCACCGACGAGATGATCCGCGCCCTCGCCAACAAGGGCGGCCTCGTGGGTCTGAACTACTGCAGCGGCTTCCTCGACAACCAGCCCGAAGAAAAGCTCTGCCGCAGCACCACGGCCCTGATGGCAAAGCACGCGGCCCACTTCAAGCAGGTGGGCGGGATTGAGATCATCGGTCTGGGCAGTGACTTCGACGGCATCGGCGGCAAGCTGGAAATGGACGACTGCTCCAAGCTCCCGCTGCTGGCCGACGCACTCCGCCGCGAGGGCTTCACCGAGGACGAGGTGGAGGCCATTTTCTATCGCAACGCCCGGCGGTTCTTCGAAGAAAACCTCTAAATAATGTATAAAACGACAGGGAGATTCCAAAATGGATAAAAACATGACGCTGGAAAAGCGTATTGCCGCCGAGCTGTATTCCTATCAGGGCAAGATGAGCGTCTTTGTGGACGATTTGCACGGCCACACGGTCGAAATCGGCGCTGACGAGGAATTTGAGACGGCTTCCACCATCAAGGCATATATCCTCGCAGCCCTGTATCTGCAGGCCAGCCGGGGCAAAGCCAGCCTCGAGGAAAAAATCACCTACAAGCCCGAGCACTTTGTGGACGGTTCCGGTATGCTCCGGGCGCTGGGCGTGGGCGCAAGTCTGAAAGTTAAAGACGCCGCCACCATGATGATCATCTGCTCCGACAACATCGCTACCAACATGGTCATCGACTATCTGGGGCTGGACACCATCAACGCCTGCATCCGGGAGATGGGCTTTGCCCACACCGTCCTGCACAACCCGCTCCACTTTGATATTTACAACGACCTCGGCACCACGACGCCCCGGGACTACGCCTCGCTGTTTGCGCAGGTGGCAAAGGGAACGCTCGTCAGCGCTAAGGCCAGCGCTGAGATGCTGGCCATCTTCCGTCAGCAGCACTACAATACCATGCTGACCCACGACTTCCCTCAGTTCTATCTCGACTGCGAGGAGACCGGCGAGCCGGAACTCATCTGGGTGGCCAGCAAGAGCGGCAGCATGAACGCCTGCCGCAACGACGGCGGCATCGTCCACACCCCCTACGGCGAGTATGTCATCGTCCTGATGAACAAGGACTTCCACGACATCATCGAGTACAATGACCATCCCTCCATGGTCTACGGCGCCCGGGTGTCCCGGATGATACTCGACCAGATTTTGGCCTGCGAGGGTGAGCTGTACAAGTAAAATCGTGGAAAAAATAGGAATATTAAGGGGAATCATAACAATGGGTATTCAAATCAGCCTGCCGATGATGGCATTTCTGGTGTTTATGACCGGCTTTGCGGGCTTTGTCGATTCGGCAGCGGGCGGCGGCGGACTCATCAGTCTGCCGGCCTATCTCTTCGCGGGTCTGCCGCCTCACTATACTTACGCCACCAACAAATTCAGCGCCGCCTGCGGCACGACATTCGCCACGGCCAGCTTCTTCAAGAACGGCGCGATGAACCTCAAGGTCGGCATCCTCGCCGCCATCGGCAGCTTTGCGGGCAGTGCCTTGGGCGCACACATCGTCCTGATGCTCAGTGATGAGGTGCTGCAGATGATGATGTTCATCATCCTGCCCATCGCGGCAGTCGTCATTCTGTGGCGTCGCAATCTCCCGGACGAGAACCGGGACGACGGCACCCTGAATTTGAAAAAGGCCCTGCTGGCCCTGGGCATCGGCTTTGGCATCGGTCTGTACGACGGCATGGTGGGGCCTGGCACCGGGACCTTTGCCATCATCGCTTTCACCAGCCTGATGGGCTTTGATCTGCGCACCGCCAACGGCAACGCCAAGGTGCTCAACCTCGCCAGCAACTACGCCAGCCTCTTCACCTATCTGAGCAGCGGGCTGGTGATCTTTCCGGTGGGCATCCCCTGCGCCATCAGCAACATCGTCGGCAACATCATCGGCTCCCACTTCGCCCTGAGAAAGGGCGCAAAGTTCATCCGCCCCATGATGCTCGTGGTGCTGGTGCTCCTGCTGGGCAAGCTCATCACGGATATGCTGTAAGTAAAAACGAAAAGAGGCTGCTGTGCAGATGCACAGCAGCCTCTTCCTATATACTCTTAGTCGATGACCAGCCCGTTATCGAAGAAGGCCAGACCAAACGCACCGGGACCGGCGTGGGTGCCGATGACGCAGCCGATCTGGCGCACCAGCGGCTCGGGAAGGCCGAGATTGTCCACCAGATAGGTCTGGATGGGGTTCACCTCGCGGGTGCTGATGGTGTAACCGGCCAGAGAGGGGAAACGGGGATTGACGCCGCCCAGCTCCTCTATCTTCTTGAAGAGGGCGACGTATGCGCCGGGCAGACCCCGGGCCTTACCGGCCATGGCGACTTTGCCCTCCTTGATGGTGATGAGGGGCTTGATGCCCAGCATCCCGCCGGCCACGGCGACGGCGGCGGGCAGACGGCCGCCCTTGCGCAGATACTTCAGGTCGTCGATGGCGGCGACGAGGTGCAGGTGCTCCTTGGCGTGCTCGAGGGTGGCGGCGATCTGGACGGCAGATTTGCCTTCATCCCGCAGGTGTGCGGCCAGACGCACCAGCAGACCCTCGCCGAGGCAGACATTGGTGCTGTCCACGAAGAGGACGTTGTCCACGTTGGCCAGGTCTGCGGCCAACTTCGCACACTGATAGGTGCCGGACAGCTCATGGGACAGGAAGATGCCCACGACCTCGTCTCCGGCGGCAGCAGCCTCGGCGTAGAACTTTTCGAACAGCTCAGGGCTGGGCTGGCTGGTGGTGGGCAGCTTTTTGCAGCCGGCCATGTGCTCGTAGTACTCGCTGGGAGTCAGGTCCACGCCGTCCCGGATGACGGTGCCGTCCTCGAGGGTGACGTTGAGGGGGATGACGTCCACACCCAGCTGCGCGGCCTCGGCGGGCAGGATGTCGGATGCAGAATCGGTAAGAATGCGTATCATATAGCTCGTACCTCCATGGGTGCGTTCATCGTGTGTCTTTGGTAAAACGACAAATCTATAAAAAAGTCGTACAAAGTATACCAGAACGCCGGGCGGAATGTCAATCTTTTGAGTGAAATTTCTTCGAATGAACGAAGAACTGCTTGCAAAACGGGGCGGCAGTATGGTACAATGTCCGCCGACAGGAGGGTGCGCCGTGAAAAGACTGATAAGGGAAACGGAAAAGCCGTCTTTTCCGGCTCAGTGCCGGGTCCTGGCCGAGGCGGCCGTGCTCTGGGGGCTGCTGGCGGCGGGAGCACAGCTGCTGCTCCCGGCGGAAAAGACGGCTCTGCCCGAGGGCGCGGCCCTCGGGTGGGCTGCGCTGCGCATCTGCCTTGTGACCCCTCTGGCGGAAGAGCTTGCCTTCCGGGGCGGGGCGCTCTATCTTTTGCAGCCGCTGGGCGGTGCGGGGGCTGTGGTGGTGCAGGCGGTGATTTTTGCGGCTCTGCACGGCAGCTGGACGGCCCGGGCCTATGCGCTGGGCATGGGGCTCATCTTCGGCTGGGCGGCCCAGAAAGCGAAGAGCGTATGGCCTGGCAGCGCGTTACATATTATAAATAACTGCCTCGTGTTTGCCACACGGCTGGCAGAAAGGGGAATGGGATGACCGATTTTGAGCTGATGGGTGCGGCGCTGGAAGAGGCCCGGAAGGCCGCTGCGCTGGGCGAAGTGCCGGTGGGCGCGGTAGTGGCGAAGGACGGAGAGATCATCTCTGCCGCCCACAACACCCGCGAGACGGAGAAAAACGCCCTCCACCACGCTGAGCTGCTGGCCATCGACGCGGCCTGCAAAAAGCTGGGCGGCTGGCGGCTGTGGCAGTGTGAGCTGTTCGTGACGCTGGAACCCTGCCCCATGTGCAGCGGCGCCATCATCAACAGCCGCATCAAGCGGGTGGTGTACGGTGCCGCCGACGTCAAGGCGGGCTGCTGCGGCTCGGTGACAGACCTCTTCGCCCAGCCCTTCAACCATCACCCCGTCATCGAAAAGGGACTGCGGGCCGATGAGGCACAGCAGCTTTTGCAGGAATTTTTCGTTTCACTGCGGGCCAGGCGGGCCGCAAAGCCCCGCTGGAAGCCGCCCGTGAACCCCTGAATCTGTGAAAAAAGTGGGAACTGCGTGAAAAAATCACCGGTGACCACTTTATTTTTTCGCCCGATTGTGCTATATTATTCAATGGAAACTTGTCGAAACCACACAAATGCCGCCGGGCGCGCCGCAGAGCCGGCCTAGACCGGAAAAAGTGAGCAGAGCGCAGCTCCGGCGGGGTGGGGGAAGCTGTTTCCTTTCCCGCCGCAGAGGCTTTGAAACGAAGAGGCGCTGCGGCCGAAAATAGTGGACAGGAGGGTTTGACTCTTGTACAACGACGAATTTGAGCTGACATTTGACCTTGCAGACGCCGGGCCGAAGAAAGAACAGCGCAGGCCGACCCTGCCCGAGCCGGAAGAAGCGGCTGTGGCCGTACCGCCGGTGCAGGAAACGAGGGAAATGCCGGTCAGCGCTGCGCCGGAGAACACGCCGGCATCGGAGCCGGAACGCGAGCCGGAACCTGCGGCAGAGCCCCAGAGCACTGCCCCGGCGGCGAAGGACCGCACCGTCCTCATCTCGGGCGGTGACCGGGGCATCGGCGCAGCAGCAGCCCGCGCATTCTATGCGGCGGGCTACCGGGTGGCAGTGTTCTACCACACCAACGCCGAGGCCGCCGCAGCCCTGCAAAAAGAGCTGCCGGGCGTACTGGCCGTCCAGTGTGACGTGGCCAGCCGGGCCAGCTGTGAGCTGGCCTTCCGCGCCGCCGAGCAGGCGCTGGGCCGGGTGGATGTGCTGGTGAGCAACGCGGGTATCGCCCAGCAAAAGCTGTTCACCGACATCACGCCGGAAGAGTGGCAGCGGATGCTGGACGTCAACCTGACCGGTGCGTTCAACCTCTGCCAGCTGGCCCTGCCCGGGATGATACGCCGCAAAGCGGGCCGTATCCTCACCGTGAGCAGCATGTGGGGCCAGACCGGCGGCAGCTGCGAGGTACACTATTCCGCCGCCAAGGCGGGCCTCATCGGCCTGACCAAGGCACTGGCAAAAGAAGAAGGTCCCAGCGGCATTACTGTGAACTGCGTGGCCCCCGGCGTCATCGACACCGATATGATGGCTTCGTTCACTGCTGAGGACAAAGCGGCATTGGCCGAAGAGACCCCTGTGGGCCGTCTCGGCACCGCCGAAGAGGTGGCAAAGCTTCTGCTGTACCTCGCCGGAGAAGACGCCGGCTACATCACCGGCCAGGTGTTCGGCGTCAACGGAGGTCTTGTGATTTAAGAAGCAAGACCGAAACTATGAGACAAGTTCACTTGCGGGGCGCTTCCCCCGCAGTGAGAAGGAGAGAGCGAAATGGGCATGACTTTGAAGGAACTGTTGACGAAAGGCGAAGGCACCCTGTCGGCACAGGAGGCCAAAACTTTGGCCGCACAGTGCAGGATGGATGTGGAAACGCTCTATACGCTCCTTGAAGAGCGCGGCATCAAGATCATCGAGGATGAGGCCGACGCCGATGTGAATCTGGACGTGGACAGCATCATCGCCGAGGTGGAGAACGCCGAGAACAACAGCGACGAGCTGGGTCTGGGCGGCGACGACGAGGAAGAGGCCGCCGAGGAGAACCCTGCCGACCTGAAGGCTGCGATGGATGAGCTGCTGGACGACCCCGTCAAGAACTACCTCAAGCAGATCGGCCAGATCCCTCTGCTGAGCGCGGAACAGGAAGTTGATCTGAGCAAGCGCATCCACGCCGGTGCCGAGGCTGCCCACATCCTGCAGGCCGACCGCCAGAAGTACGGTGCGACCGAGTACATCAAGAAGAACAGCGCCCGCTTCTCGTTCGAGGAGGATGAGAACAGCCGCAGCTACACCGAGGATATTGACGAAGAGGGCAACGAGAAGCCCAGCGAGGACGCCGAGGAAAAGGCTGCTGAGGAAGAGGCCATGGAGGCTGTGGAGAACGGTCCCCTGACCGAGGAGCGCCGTCAGGAGCTGCTGAAGATCCGCCGCGACGGCCTGAACGCCCGCCGCAGCCTGAGCGAAGCGAACCTCCGTCTGGTGGTCTCCATCGCCAAGAAGCATGTGGGCCACAATCTGGCCTTCCTCGATCTCATCCAGGAGGGCAACATCGGCCTCATCAAGGCGGCTGAGAAGTTCGACTGCGACCGCGGCTTCCGCTTCTCCACCTACGCCACCTGGTGGATCCGGCAGGCCATCACCCGCGCCATCGCCGACCAGGCCCGCACCATCCGCATCCCGGTGCACATGGTCGAGACCATCAACAAGCTCGTGCGCATTCAGCGCCAGCTCCTCCAGGAGCTCGGCCGCGAACCGACGCCCGAGGAGATCGGCGAGCAGATGGACATGACCGCCGAGCGCGTGCGCGAGATTCAGAAGATCAACCAGGAGCCGGTCAGCCTCGAGACGCCCATCGGCGAGGAAGAGGATTCCCAGCTTGGCGACTTCATCGAGGATCACGAGGCCGTGCGTCCCGACGATGCCGCCGGGTTCTCGATGCTCCAGGAGCAGCTGCAGATGGTGCTCGACGGGCTCGCCGAGCGCGAGCGCAAGGTGATCGAGCTCAGGTTTGGCCTCAAGGACGGCCATCCCCGCACGCTCGAGGAGGTCGGGCGCGAGTTTGGCGTCACGCGCGAGCGCATTCGCCAGATCGAGAGCAAGACGCTCGCCAAGCTGCGTCATCCGAGCCGCTCGAGCAAGCTCAAGGATTATCTGGAGGACTAACGGGCCAAACGGTATAATGGCCGTCACTTGGCCCCATGGCGCAACGGTTAGCGCGATCGACTCATAATCGACAGGTTCCAGGTTCGAATCCTGGTGGGGCCACCAAAAAAAGCAAGGGCCGGGGTTACCCGGCCCTTTTCATGTGCTGGAGGCGACGACCGGATTCGAACCGGTGGTGAGGGCTTTGCAGGCCCCTGCCTTACCACTTGGCCACGTCGCCATCTGAGTAAAAGAGCCGACTGGAAAGCCGGCTCTTGACTTAGCATGGAGCGGAAGACGGGGCTCGAACCCGCGACCCCAACCTTGGCAAGGTTGTGCTCTACCAACTGAGCCACTTCCGCGCGCAGGGCGATATTCTAGGGAAACTTCCGGCAAAGCGCAAGAGAAACTTGCAAAATTCATGCTTGCGATGATGCGCCATTCTGTTAGACTACTTTGCCACGGGCGTTTGGCGCAGCGGGAGCGCGTTTCCCTGACACGGAAAAGGCCACTGGTTCGATCCCAGTAACGCCCACCAGGCATATGAAGGGGGCCGGGGCATTCGCCTCGGCCCCTTTTTCATGCCCGGGTATGACGTTTCGCCGCGTTAGTTGCCGTTTCGTAACTGGTACGTCCCCAGACCTTGCATTACCATGAATCCGTCTTTACACGAGAGAAGTTCCGGAAGATGACCGGAACGGTTTAGGGAGACTAGACATGGCTGAGTGCAATTCGAATTGCTCCGCCTGCGGCGACAGCTCGTGCTCCGATCGCACGGCTCCGCAGACGCTGCAGCTTCACGAAGGTACGAAGATCAAGAACGTTATCGCCGTGGCCAGCGGCAAGGGAGGCGTCGGCAAGTCGCTCACGGCGGCGATGCTCGCCTGCGAGCTGCGTCGTCGCGGTCACGAGGTCGGCATCCTCGACGGTGACATCACCGGTCCTTCCATCCCGCGCTCCTTTGGCATCCACGAGCCCCCCGCGGTCGACGAGGACGGCATGCTCAGGCCAGCCGAGACCAAGACCGGCATCAAGGTCGTCTCCACCAACATGCTCACGGCCGACGAGGCGACGCCCTTCCTCTGGCGCGGGCCCGTCCTCAACGGCATCCTCACCCAGTTCTACAGTGACATTAACTGGGGCGAGCTCGACTACCTGATCGTCGACATGCCCCCGGGAACGGGTGACATCCCCATGACGGTGTTCCAGCAGTTCCCCCTCAAGGGCGTCGTCATCGCGACCGCCCCGCAGGTGCTCGTCAACATGATCGTCGAGAAGGCCATCCGCATGACCGAGCACATGAACGTGCCGGTGCTGGGCCTGGTCGAGAACATGTCGTACTACGAGTGCCCGGACTGCGGCGCGCGCCACGAGATCTTCGGCAAGTCCGAGGTCGAGGCAATCGCCAAGAGCAAGGGTATCGATGCGTGGGCCTGCGTCCCCATGGATCCCAAGATTTCCGCCGAAGTCGACTCGGGCAACGTCGAGGACATCAAGGGCGATTGGCTCGATCCAATCGTTGACAAGATCGAGTCGCTCTAATACTCGAAACGCGGGGTAGCGCATCTCGATGGTGCGCACGTATAGCGCGGAGCGGGGGATTTTGCCGAAGGCGGCGCAAATGCGCTCGCAGGCGAAATCCCCCTTTTCATAGCTTCACATAACCTTCATCCCGTGATTTAATACGGAAGTTAGACGTTAGACGTCGGCATCGCCATGTCCACTCGTTGAGCGGCCACGAAGGTGCAGGCCATAGCGTCGGCATGCGAAGATGGAGGCATCTTCGTAGGAGGTGTTCCGCATGACTGCATGGTCTGCGGAAAGCAGGTAATGCAAACATGTGGCAAGAGAGAATGAAGGAGGAGGCAGAGTGAGAGACTATTCATCGACGAAATGGTTGGATGAAATCCACGCAGAAGGCGTGGAGGTCAAGAAGTCATGCTGCTATTTCTGCCATCAGAACTGCGGCGTTCTGGCTTACGTCAAGGACGGCAAGCTCATCTACGCCGAAGGCGATCCGGACCATCCCACCAACGCCGGTGGCCTGTGCACTCGCGGTAACCAGGCCTACACGTTCGTGGACAATCCGTCGCGCATCAACTACCCGATGAAGCGCGCGGGCGAGAAGGGCGAGAACAAGTGGGAGCGCGTCTCCTGGGATCAGGCCCTGACCGAGATTGCCGCCAAGATCAACCAGATCAAGGAAGAGTCCGGTGCAGAGGCAGTCGCCGCCGCCGCCGGTACCCTGCGTACCGATGACTGGGCGAGGCGCCGCTTCCTCAACCTGTTCGGAACGCCCAACGGCTTCCACAACGCCCTGCTGTGCTGGATCCCGACCTTCATGGTCGAGACCGCCATCAACGGCTGGTCCCCGTTCGAGACCGACCTCGGCGCGTCCAAGTGCGTCATCCTGTGGGGCTTCAATCCCGGTGCGTCGTCCATGCCCGGCATGCACGGCTACACCGATCTGCAGCGCGCAAATGGCCTGAAGCTCATCGTCGTCGACCCGCGTTACTCCGAGACCGCCGCGCACGCGGATCTCTGGCTGCCGCTGCGTCCGGGTTCCGACACGGCCCTGTCCATGGCCATGATCAACGTCATCATGAACGAGTTCATCTATGACATGGACTTCGTCGACCAGTGGTGCGAGGGCTTTGACGAGCTGCGCGACTACATCGAGCCCTACACGCCGGAGTGGGCTGCGCCCCTCACCTGGCTCGATCCCGAGCTCATCCGTCAGGCTGCCCGCATGTACGCGACCAACCGTCCCGGCAACATCCAGTGGGGTTGCACCTGGGATCAGCTCGGCCGCACGGCAGGTGCCGGCATGCATGCCCGTTCGATCCTGCGTGCCATCTGCGGCAACCTCGATTGCCCCGGTGGCGACGGCATGCCCGGTCCCGCGGCTTACGTCACCGACGAGGAGCTCGAGGCCAACGACCGTCTGCCCGTCGAGATGCGTGCCAAGCAGATCGGCTCCGACAAGTACAAGATGACCTCCTGGCCCGGCTACGAGCGTCTCTCCCAGATCTCCAAGGACAAATGGGGCAAGGCGTTCACCGCCGAGTGGATGTGCGAGGCCCATGGCCCGTCCGTCTTCAAGGCCATCCTCACGGGCGACCCGTATCAGGTTCGCGCGCTGTTCGTCAGCGGCTCCAATCCGCTTTCTTCCTATGGCGACGCGAAGATGACCTTCGAGGCCTGCAAGCAGGTCGAGTTCCTGGTCGTCCTCGAGTACTTCATGACCCCGACGGCCCTCATGGCCGACTTCGTGCTGCCGGTTGCCGGTGCCATGGAGCGCCCGATGGTTCACACCAACTACGGTGTCACCGACTCCATCGTTTGCTCCGAGCGCGCCATCTGGCCGATGTACGAGCGCAAGACCGACTACAACATCTGGAAGGACCTGGGCCTTGCCTGCGGTCAGACCGAAGAGGACTGGCCCTGGCCGGAGCTCGAGGACGCGTACTTCCACGTTCTCTCGCCGCTCGGTCTTCCCATCACGAGTTATAACGACTTCGTCGAGCGCTTCCGCATGTACTATCCGCCGCTGCAGTACCAGAAGTACCTGCAGAAGGGTCAGTTCTGCACCGCTTCGGGCAAGGTCGAGCTCAAGTGCTCGGTCTTCGAGGAGTTCGGTCTGCCGGCGTTCCCGAAGTACATCGGTCCCGCCGAGAACGAGATCGACGACCCCGAGGTCGCGGCCGAGTATCCCATCGTGCTCACCACGGGCGGCGGCTTCATGCCGTTCCACCACTCGGAGCACTTCAACAACCCGATCATCCGCTACATCAAGCCCGATCCGTACTTCACCATCCATCCCGATCTGGCCGTCACGCTGGGCATCGAGATGGGCGACTGGTGCTGGATCGAGACCCGTCGCGGCCGCATCAAGATGCGCGCCAACGTCGAGCCGGGCATCGATCCGCGTGCGGTCTACACGCAGCGCGGCTGGTGGTTCCCCGAGCGCAGCCCCGAAGGCCCCGAGCCCTTCGGCTGCCTCGAGTCCAACACCAACGTGCTCACGTCCGTCGATGACGAGCACTGCGATCCGCTGACCGGTTGCTGGGCGAACCGCGGCCTGATGTGCAAGGTGTACAAGTGCACCGACATCGACTACCAGTTCACCGAGCGCGATTGCGAATTCTCCATCCCCGGCTCCGCGTTTGCCTCCGAGGGTCCCGGCGTACATGCCATGCCGAGCACCCAGAAGATGGCCCTCGAGTTTGCCGAGCCCGTCTTCGCGCAGCCCGACTTCGAGGTTCCCGAGGGTCTCACCTGGGATTACCGCAAGCGTGCGTGCTACGACGAGAACGGCCGTCGCTACGACCAGGCTTCCGGCTGGATGGTCGACGACGCCACGGGCACCTTCTACCAGATGGGCACGGGCTACAGGTACGTCTCCCACAACGGCGACTTCCTGCTCGACGAGGCCACTGGCACGTTCTACGACTTCTCGATGCAGCCCTCCGAGGGCCCGCAGGCCGATTTCGAGCTGCCCGCTGGCACGACGTGGAACCCCATCACGCTCAAGGCCGAGGATGACAAGGGCCGCTATTACGATACCGGCAGTGGCTGGATGATCGACCCGACCACCTCCATCCACTATCAGGCAGGCACGGGCTATCGCTTCGTCCAGTACGGTCAGGGCAACTACCTGGTCGACGAGGCGAACGGCGCATGGTACGACTTCTCCATGCAGCCTGTCGATGCCCCCTGCAGCCTGGCTGACTTGAACAAATAAGGAGAGGAGGACTGAAATGACCCGTTACGCAATGGTTATGGATCAGCGTCGTTGCATTGGTTGCTCCTCATGCACCATCGCATGCCGCACCTGGAACGAGCTGCCCATCGACATCATCTACAACCCCGTTGTTTCCAACGGAGCAGAGGGCGTGTGGCCTCATGTCCACATGACCTTCCAACCGCTCATCTGCATGCACTGCGATAAGCCCGCCTGCGTGCCCGCCTGCCCGACCGGCGCCTCGCGTCAGGACGACGACGGCATCGTGTGGGTTGAGCCTTCCCAGTGCATGGGTTGCAAGGTCTGTGCGAACGCCTGCCCCTATGGCGCCCGCGACATGAACGAGCACGAGGGCTACATCCGCAAGTGCACCTTCTGCAAGGACCGCGTCCGCGAGGGCGAGCAGCCCTTCTGCGTCATGACGTGCCATCAGAAGGCCCGTACATTCGGTGACCTTGACGATCCCAACAGCGAGGTCTCGAAGCTCGTCAACTCGTACTACACCGAGCAGGTCTATCCTGAGGTTGGTACCGAGCCCATGATCTACTACATTCCCGACTTAGGAGGTACGGTACAGTGAAGCAGTTCTGGATTTGGCCGATTGCCCTCTACCTCTTCCTGGGCGGCCTTGGTGGCGGCATGATGGCGACCGCCGCCGTTGTCGGATTGATCGTCGCGCCATCCGCTCTGACGAGCGGTGCCCTCGTGTGGGGCGTCTTCATCGCCTTCCTCATCTTGGGCATCGGCACCGGCCTGCTCGTCTTCGAGCTTGGTCAGCCGTGGATTTTCTACCGCGCGTTCGTGACGAGGACCTCGGTCATCAAGTGGGGTGCTGTGTTTCTCTCCATCTCGATGATCGCGGGCGTGCTCTTCATCTTCTGGGAGCTTTCCTGGCTCACGTTCCTGCCCTTCATCCCGTATGAGGGTTTTGCACAGGTGCTGCTCGGCATTGCCGGCATCTTCGGCCTGTGCGTCACGATCTACACGGGCGTCCTGCTTTCCAGCATGAAGTCCCGTCCGTTCTGGAACACGCCGGTTCTGCCCGTGCTCTTCATGGTGTCCGGCTGCTCCACCGGTGCGGCCCTGCTCTCCATGTGCATCGGCGTGTGGCCCTTCCCGGCCGAGTGGCTGCAGGTCAACCTGTCCACGCCGCTTGCCGCCCTGCTCACCGAGGAGCTGCGTCACATCCTGCACGTCGCCGACGCGATTCTCATCTCGCTCGAGCTCGTCGTGCTGCTCCTCTACGTGATGCTGCAGTTCTGCGCTTCCAACGAGACCGCCAAGGCCCATGCCGAGCGCTGGGTCCGCGGCGAATGGGCCGGCTACTTCTGGGGCCTGATGGTCTGCTGCGGTCTGGTCATCCCGCTGCTGCTCAACGTCACCAACGTGGGCGGTTACGCATCCGCACTCATCGCCCTCATGGGTGGCTGCCTGCTGCGCTTCATGATCATCTGGAGCTACCAGCGTCGCGTCACTCCGGCCGAGCTCAAGTACTACACCCGCCTGCCCCAGAGCCATCAGGACTTCATGGACTACTGGGAGGCCGGCAGGGAGTACTGGACGTGGGTCACGCCCACCGGCGATGTTGCCGATGAGGCTCCTGCCGACGGTCCGGACGAGGTCTACCAGACCTCCGGTCCCAACCCTGCCATGACCGGCGCCCAGTAGGAGCGAATGCTGTCTGGCGTGAATGAACCGCAAGGTTTCTCGAAACCCCCGTTCCCTCGATGGGAGCGGGGGTCTCTTTTTGCTGATGCAGCACAAGAGGCCTTGTCCCCGCGCATAGATTCGCGATACGTGCGCTTATGCGCACGCCGGGTCTCTCTCTTGCAAGAAAATCACGTTTTCCTAGGCTGGGATGCGGTCAAATGTTGGTTTTTGACGTTTCCCTAGTGCAATTTTCTAAAAATCCTAGGAAAACGAAATAAACCGACACGAAAGTCGGGGTCGAGACTAGGAAAACGTCAAAAACCAACATGAGGGCTTCTCGAATCCTAGGAAAACGCAGTTTACGTGCAAGCGAATTCTTCGGACGGTGCTTGCATGTGGGTTTGCAGTCGCATGAGCGTATAATCGGGCGCAGACACGATGCGAGAGAGGATCCGACATGCATCATCCGCTGGAAGACGTGCAAGACTTTTCCGACAGCTGCATCCGTTGCGGTCTGTGTGCCCAGACCGATTGCGGCAACTTCTCGAATGGCGAGCCTAATCTCGGCGAGCTGTGCGAGTCCATCCTCAACGGCGAGGAGACCTGGGATTACGCTCCTTTCACGTGCGCGCTGTGCAATCGCTGCACGATCAACTGCCCGGTCGATCTGGTCGCCTCTCGTGCCACCAAGCCGCTCAGGGCATTGCTGCTCGAGAAGAAGCCCGAGCTGAAGCCCCTGTATCGCAAGTTCAGGACGGACCTCAAGTACAATGTCTTCTCGGCATTGCGCGCCCGCGATACGGGGGACATCACCAACGTCACCTATATCCAGGGCGAGGCGAACCTGGGCGGTGCTGCCGATCGCACCGCGTTTTTCCCGGGTTGCGCGCTGTACGCATATGCACCCGAACTTACTGCCAAGGTCTCGCAGTGGCTGCGTGATGAGGGCATTGCCGCCTATACGCTGCTCATCTGCTGCGGTGCGACCTTTTACGATGTCGGCTTCTATGCCGAATACGACGCCTATCGCGAGCGCGTGCAGGCTTTCCTACGCGAGAGGGATATTGAGCGCCTGGTCGTGACCTGTCCGCACTGCGACCATCTGCTACCCCAGCTCGTCGAGGGCATGGGCATCGAAATCGTGCGTCTGCCCGACCTGCTCGTCGAGCACGGCATGGCGTCGGAGAGCGAGGAGACGATTACGTTTCACGATGCTTGCTACGACCGCTCTTCGGGTTTCTTTGGCAATGCTGCGCGAAAGCTGTTCGGAAGCGCCACACTCGAGAGCATGCCGCACGAGGGGCGCGACAGCCTGTGCTGCGGCGGCGGCGGCATGGTGAGCGTGTACGCTCCCGATTACTGCGCGTACCGTCGTAACCTGCGTCTTGCCGAAATCGACGGAGTCGATGCGGACCGTGTGCTGTCGACCTGCTTCTCGTGCGTCAACTCGCTGCAGCGCGGCGTGGGAAGCACGCCCGTGCAGCATTATCTCGAGCAGATATTCGATTGCCCCGTCGATTGGGGGCAGGTGTACGCGAACGTCGACGCGCTCTTTGCCGACCCGGCATATGCCGAACTTTCGGAGGGCGAGGAGCTCACGCTCGTCGACTAACGATCGCGAGCGGGGTAACTGTCTCATTCCTGTAACCGGGATGTGCGTGTGCATATCTGATGCATGCAGTACAATCATGGGTCATGACTACTGAGACTCGTAAAACCAATTGCCATTACTGCGGCTATCTGTGCGCGTTCGACGCGACGGTTGAAGATGGCCGCGTAATCGACTTCACGCCCGATGCGACGCGATACCCCTACGATGCGAGCGTATCTGCTCGCTGTCCTCGTTGGCGGCTCAACCTCGAGAAGCTCTATGACGAGGACATGCGCGTCAACTATCCCCTGAAGCGCATAGGGCCGCGTGGCGGCGGCGGTTTTATCCGCGTGAGCTGGGACGAAGCACTTGACGACATTGCGACGCGCCTGCGTCTGCTCATCGACGCTCATGGGCCGTGGACGGTGGCGAGCGCCATCGGCGGTCCGCATGCTGTCTACTGGCCACTGCACCGCTTCATGAGCTTCATCGACAGTCCCAACAACATGGGCATTGGGCCCATCTGCTGGAACCCGCGCATCTGGATGGACACGATGACCTACGGCTGGTCGGTCGAGTGCGATTTCAGGCCCGATCTGACCGAGTGCCTCGTGCTCTGGGGCACCAATCCGGCCGAGTCGGACAACTCGCTGTTCTGGCGCAACATCGCCGATTACGCCCGCAATGGCGGCAAGCTCATCGTCGTGGATACGCGCCTTTCCATGACGGCGGCCAAGGCGACGCTGTGGCTCGCGCCGTTTCCCGGTACCGATCTCGTTCTCGCGTACGCGCTCGCGCGCGTCATCATCGAGGAGGATCTCTACGATCACGACTTCGTCGAGGAGTGGTGCCATGGCTTCGACGAGTTCAAGGCCGCTGCCTTCGAGCGTACGCTCGACGAGGCAGCCGCCGTCACCCAGGTGCCTGTCGAGCAGATTCGCGAAGCCGCCCGCATGTACGCGACGAGCAAGCCGGCCGGCCTGCTCTCGGGGCGTGGCGTCGACCAGATCGGCCCCAACACCGCCCCGCTGCATCGCGTCATCGCCGCATTGCGTGCTATCACGGGCAACGTCGACGTGCCCGGCGGCAACGTTCTCAACGAAGCGCCGAGCTTCATGAGCGAGCTTGAGCTCGAGGACAGCGCGCAGTTGTCCGCCGAGGCTCGTGCCCACGGTCTCAACGAACCCGATTGCGGCCTCCAGAGCTATGCCGGCTGGGAGCTCGCCGACGAACGTACCGGCAAGCTGGGGCGTCACCTGCCCATGCGATACCTCACCTCGGCTTTGCCGCAGCGCGTATGGGAGGCTGTCATCACCGGCAAGCCCTATCGCGTGAGCGCGCTCATCGTCGATGGGGCCAATCCGCTGGTTACCTATGCCGATACGCAGCTCGTCATGGATGCCCTCAGTGCCATGGACCTCGTCGTCGTGCTCGAGTTCGTCATGACGCCCACGGCCCTCATGGCCGACTACGTCCTGCCCGCGGCTGCCGCCGTCGAGCATCCCTGCTTCCAGGCGATGGGAGGAGTCTCGGATTTCTGCTATGGCGGGCCGGCGGCGGTCGAGCCGCAGTTCGAGCGTCGCGAGGACTATGTCATCCTGCGTGACCTTGCCCTGCGCATGGGCTGCGACGAGGCGCTGTGGCCGGCCCGGGACCTGACCGAGGAACTTGCCCGCACCATCGAGCCAACGGGCATGAGCTGGGAGGACTTCACCATCACGGGTATCTGCGGTGGGGGAGCGCACTACCTCAAGCATCTCGAGGTCGACGAGGCAACCGGCAAGCCGCGGGGTTTCGCGACCGAAAGCGGCAAGGTCGAGCTCGCCATTCCCTTCTTGCAGCGTCGTGGTGCCGACCTGGTCGCGCGCTTCACGCCCGTACCCGGCGTGCACGAGGACGTGTGCCGTGGGGGCGACTGCGCGACCCTCATCACCGGTGCACGCAAGCAGCCGTACTGGGCCTCCTCGTATTTCGAGGTCCCGTCCATGCGCGCGCGGCATCCCAAGCCGACGGTCGAGCTCTCGCCCGCGACGGCTGAGCGCCTGGGCCTTGCCGAGGGCGATGCCTGTCTCATCTCGCGGCAGGATGCGCCGGACGTCGAGGTGCTCCAATACGTGCATATCACGAATATGCTTGATGATGTGGTTTCCGCCGAATATGGATGGTGGTACCCTGAATCGGTCGAGGATGGTCCCGATTTCGACAAGTGCCTCGAATCGAACATCAACTGGCTCACGCGCGGTACCGTCGAGGGCATGCGCGAGCCGCTTATCGGGACGTGGATTTACAACGGCATACCCTGCCGCATCAGAAAGAAGGAGTAGCATCCATGCAGAAGAAGTACGCGATCCTCATCTTCTCCAAGCCGCCGATTCCCGGTCTGGTCAAGACGCGCCTCACCATCGAGCGCGGTGGCGGGTTCACGCAGGAGCAGGCCGCCCAGTTCTTCAAGCGCAGCCTCTGGGACGTGACCGAGCTCGCCATGTGGTGCATGGATGACCTCGACGCGCTCAACGCGGCCGAGCGCGAGGCGGATCCGAGCGCGCCGGAGCGCAGCTACGACCTCTTCATCTCGACGACGCCCGAGAAGAACGTCGCCCTCATGAAGGAGACGATCGAGGAAATCGGACAGTGGCCGCGCGAGATTCACTACATGTACGATCGCGGCGCCACCTTCGACGATCACTTCGATATGGCGTTTCAGGAGATCTTCGACCAGGGCTACGAGGCCATCGTCTCCATCGGCGCCGACATTCCCACGCTACCCCGCGCACATGTGACCCAGGCCTTCCAGTGGCTCATCTACTTCGCCGAGGTGCTGGGCACGCCCGGCTTCGTGCAGGCACCGTGCCAGGAATGCGGCACCTCGCTTGTGGGCTTCAACTTCGACACGCCCATCAACCATCAGGGCATCTACTACAACATGACCGGCAGGCCAGCGCTCGACGGGTACGTCGAGAAGCTCGTCGAGGAGGGCATTCCCAACGCGTATCTCGCACCCGTCGCCGACGTCGACGAGGTCGAGGACCTGGCGCACTGCCTGTCCTGCGCTCGTGCGCTGCGCACGGCATCGGAGTACCAGACGGGCATCTACGTGCCCAAGCGCGTCCTGCAGTGGGCCGACTTCCTGGGGCTCAAGCCACATGCCGCACCCAACGAGAATCACGACCCGCGCCAGTATCTCGATGACGTGGAGGATGGCGCCGACGCACCCGCGCACGAGCCCGAGGAGACCGAA
>ERZ837910.3115-NODE-3115-length-18773-cov-6.014104_pt1 | contig 18773 bp, 9 predicted proteins | sample MGYA00519940_ERZ837910 | MGnify/ENA primary metagenome ERZ837910 (study PRJEB31850, sample SAMEA3708825) | human gut metagenome | biome: human gut; feature: human-associated habitat; material: faeces | place: China | collected 2014 ... | reverse complement strand
AATCATAAATCCGCGTTTGTCCGCTTCATCCGCGTCGTCCGCGTATCTATAACTTATTCAATTTCTATGCCGTGTTGTACCGGAGTAAGGATGAACGTAAATTCATAGTCACCATAAGGCAACTGATATTGTGGCAACGGCCATGCACCCCAACTGTTCACACATCCTAAGCCCATCTGAGCCTTGTCGATGCAGAGATTTGTCAGGTTAGCCTCTTTCACTTCAGGAGAGTGGCTCTGACCTTTGTCCCAACCATCGTCCAAAGACTCGATAGTATAGTGCAGGGCTGATGCGGAGAACGGAGCGTCAGCTACAATCTGCAAACCGCGTCCGGCATCGTTCAGTTGCTTCCACCAGCGGATATCTGTCTTCGTACCTGTTTCCTGCGGACGGATATAAGAATAGAATTGTTCATCTACACTTTGGCGATACAATCCCAGATCTGTACAATGATTACGGTCACTGTAGTTCTCTACCGGGCCACGGCCATAGTATTCTACAGTTTCAAAAGTCTTGGGCATCTGCATCTGCATACCGAAACGGAACATATGAGATACTTTAGCCTGCGGATCGGCAGTCATCTTCTGAGTCACCTTTACAGCACCCTTGTTGTTGATTACATAAGTAAGATCCAGTTTGGCAGAAACATTCTTCATTTCGTATTCTGCACGTACCACTGTCTGATTGTCTACTGTCTCCCATTTGAAGGAAGTTAGCTTCAGACCCGGGTTCTTCCAGACAGCGAATTTCTGTTGCAAACCTGCACCGAAATCATTGTCCGTAGGTGCACGCCAGAAGTTAGGTGCCAGTTCGGCATCTTCGTTCATCAATTCCGTGCCTGCTACGTTGTAGCGATTCAGGTAACCGGTATGTTTGTTGAATTCCAGACGGAAGTTATCACCGTTGATGATCAGATAACGCCAGTCGTTTTCCTGGATTTGAGGAGCAACGGTAGGAGTATTCACAACTTCCACATTCTTCAGGTCCATAGCAGGAGCCTTGTAGGGGTTCAGTACAAGCTGGTCTTTGGCTACGGCATATCCGGCAGGGAGCAAACCTTCGCGGTTCTTCAGGCGATAAGTTACATTCAACAACCATTCTTTGCATTCGCAGGTTTTGCCGATGTTCAGTTTCACTCTGGCAGTCTGCTGCGGAGCTACGTTGAGGTCTTCTACACGACCGGTACGAATTACTTTACCGTTAGCAAGCAATTGCCAATCCAGATAGTAAGCGGAAAGGTCACGGAAGAAGTTTTCGTTGTACACGTTCACTTCACCGTTCTTCAGGTCAGCAGGAGTTGTCCAGATGTTCTGGTAATAGTAACCCACTTCGTACATGTGCGGATTGGGAACACGGTCGGGACTGATCAGACCATTATCACAGAAGTTCTTGTCGGAACCGTCGTAACGGTTGAAGTCACCGCCATAAGCGTAGATAGTAACACCGTCTTTGCCTTTCCAACGAACGGACTGGTCTACGAAATCCCAGATAAAACCGCCTTGCAGGTTGGGGTATTTACGGATCAGATCCCAATATTCTTTGAAACCGCCCTGTGAGTTACCCATAGCGTGGGCATATTCACACTGGATAAGGGGCTTCTTGGCATCTGTACGCTGGCCATATCTTTCTATGTGCTTGTAATCGGCATACATGGGACAGTCGATGTCGGTAAACTCGTTTCCGTGTGCCTGTTCGTATTGTACGGCACGACTGGAATCTTCATTCTTGATCCAACGGTAGCAAGCTTCAAAGTTAGGTCCGAAACCGGCTTCGTTACCCAATGACCAGAAAATAATGCTGGGATGATTGAAGCCGCGTTGTACGTTGCGCTGGTTACGTTCCATGTGAGCTTTGGCATAGTCGGTGCGTTTAGCCAGTGTCTTTTCACGATAACCCATACCGTGTGATTCGACATTAGCCTCAGCCACTACATACAAACCGTATTGGTCGCAAAGGTCGTACCACAGATTGTCATCAGGATAGTGACAGGTACGCACAGCGTTGATATTAAATTTCTTCATGACCTGGATATCCTGGATCATGCGTTCGGGAGATACTACATAACCACCATCCGGATCAATTTCATGACGGTCGGCACCTTTGAAGAGAACGGCCTGACCGTTTACTAATATCTGGTCACCTTTCAATTCAATCTTACGGAAGCCTACCTTTACGGGGATTACTTCGTTGCTGCCTTGCAAAGTGGCACGCAGTGTATAGAGGTAAGGAGTTTCGGCTGTCCATTTATGCGGATTTTCCACATTCATCAGAATGGTACCGCTGCCTTTGGCTGTTTCCGTAGCTACTGCCTTGCCGGTAGCATCCAGTAATTCCAGATTTACGTTACCGCTGCCTTTCAGGTCGAGCGTCACACGCAAAGAACCATTTTTGTATGCCTCGTCCAGATCGGGAGTAATACGGATGTCCTGAATACGTTTCTTGTTGCGGGCATAGAGGTAACAATCACGTCCCACACCACTGTAACGGAAGAAGTCCTGGTCTTCCAGGTAGGTTCCATCACACCAGCGGAATACCTGGAAAGCGATGAGATTCGTTTGTCCGGGTTTCAAATAAGGAGTCAGGTCGAATTCGGCTTCAAGCTTGCTGTCTTCGCTATAGCCTACATAACGGCCATTTACCCAGAGATACATGTTGGAGGTTACAGAACCGAAATGAGCGATAATGTCTTTCCCTTTCCAGTCGGCGGGAACAATGATCTCACGACGGTAAGAACCTACATGATTGTTCTCTGTAGGAACTTCAGGAGGGTTGTTCTGGAACTGGTTACGCCAGGCATAGCCAGTGTTTACATAAATAGGATCGCCATAACCATTCAATTCCCACACAGCGGGAACTTGCAGATTATTCCAGCCTTTGTCATTGAAACCTACTTTCCAGAAGTCGGTAGGACGCTGGTCTGCATTGCGTACCCAAGAGAATTTCCAGGTACCGTTCAAAGTCATGTAATTAGTAGATTGGGCTTTCTTGCCTTGCATGGCGGCATCTGCCGATTCATAGGCAAAGTAATTAGTGTGCATGGGAGCACGGTTCACGGCATTGATCTCCGGATCAAGCCACTCTTTAAAGGACTGTGCATTTGCAGTCAGAGCCAGGGCTGCAAAGAGTCCGGTAATAAGATGTTTCTTCATGGATATAAAATTAGTATGTTTGTAGCGGTATGAAGAATATTTTCTGCATACCGCTACAAAGATAGGGTGAATGAACTTTTTTTAGGGTGAATAATAGTTCAAAAAAGGGGGAATAGAGTTCAAAGAGCTACTGTATCCGGTACACTCCGAACGAACGTGGTTCAAGTTTCAGTTTCAGAGATTGCCCTTCTACCTGTACCGGACGTACACGGGGAACAATCGCTTCCTGATCCAGCGTATTTACTGTGCGCCAATTGTCATTCTGTAAGTAAGTGCAGGAACCGGCAACCAACTGACGTTTCTTCAAACCATTGAAATCGATCTGAACATCGGCAGGCTTACTGCTTGCATTCACCAGTTTCAGGATGATTTCTCCGGTAGGTGCATTCAGTGCAGCTGTTGCATAGAGGCTGTCCTGCCCCACTACTGCTTTGCCATCCATCTTCAGGCTGAGTACATCGGTACCGGCATTCATGCCGTACATCTGCTGAACGTAATAGTTCGGTGTGCGCATCATGCGCAGGTTATCGAACCAGATCAGGTCGGGATTCCACTGCCAAGCGTCTACGTGAGCAAACAACGGCGCATAAGTAGCCAGATGAACAACATCCGCATTCCGTTCCAGTCCCGTCATAAAGGCAGCTTCGGAAAGGGCGGCGAGGAAGTTGTTATCCTTCTTCGTGGAATGATCGTGTGAAGCATATTCCCCGGCGAAAACCTTCGGACCTTTACGGTCGTAATTGTCATAGCGTGACGCATTGCCAAAGAACCAATCAGGATTCATGTAGTAGTGTTCGTCCACCAGGTCTACACCGATACGCTTCATTTCGGGCCAGAGATAATCGAATTTATCACCGCTGGCACTCGGGCCGGAGCTACCTACAACCTTCACATCAGGATATTTCGCACGGATAGCTTTTGTGAAAGCTTCCAAACGTTCTACATAAACCTTGTCCCACTGTTCATTACCGATACCGATCATCTTCAGATTGAAGGGTTCGGGATGTCCCATATCGGCACGCACCTTTCCCCACTTGGAAGTAACAGGGCCGTTGGCAAATTCAATCAGGTCGAGTGCATCCTGTATGTACGGATCGAGTGCATCCATCGGAACCACTTCGTTGCTTTCGTACTGGCAGGAGAGCCCGCAGCTGATTACCGGAAGAGGTTCTGCACCGAGGTCTTCGCTCAACAGGAAGTATTCGAAGTAACCAAGTCCCAAAGTCTGGAAATAGTCAGGGAAGGCTTTATGTTTGAAGGTGTAGTTCCAGCGGTTTTCATTCAGAGGGCGGTTTTCAACAGGACCTACGGAATTCTTCCACTGGTAACGGGTTTCAAGACTGTTACCCTCGATGATACAACCACCGGGGAAACGGAATACGCCCGGGTTAAGGTCATAAAGGGCTTGTGCGAGGTCGGCACGCAGACCATTCTCACGTCCTTTCCAAGTATTCACAGGGAACAGGGAGATATGATCCATATCCACCGTACCACGTGTTTCGAGGAGGATACGCAGGCGGGCATGAGCATCTGTGAAAGGAGATTTCAGCACCGCCGTCAGCTTTTGCCAGTTATTGCCGCTGACTTCGATTTCTTTCTTCAACAGATTCTGTGCATTGGAGTTGACGAGCTCGATGGAGAGCTTCATCGGCTTCGCATCCGGCGTGCGGGCATAAACGGAGAAACGGTATTCTTCGCCTTGCTTCACACCGATGCCGCGGTAACCTTCATTATCCAGTCCGGCACGCAGTAGGCGGCCGTCGTTCACTACGCGTACATAGTGAGGATTGCGGTCAAAACAAGGATCTGCATCCTGAACGGTTACATTACCGAAAGGCACCCAACCCACGAAAGGTTGTGGGAATTCAAAAGAACGGTTCTTTACCAGTTCGGCATACAGACCGCCATCGGCACCGAAGTTGATATCTTCGAAAAAGATGCCATACATTTCAGGTTGTATCTTTGCCGTTGGTTTAGAAACGTCGACGGTCATTACATGTTGTTGTGCCTGCATGCTCAAAGCAAGAGACAAAGCAAAAAGGGCAGTTAACTTTCTCATTATTATATCTTATTTTTTCTTTTCAATATTCTGATGGATACGTATCACTGTAAACGAATAAGCAGGCATAGAGTAAGAAAAGTCATTTCCTTCTACCTTGAAATCAGAAGAAGCAGGTTTAGCTCCTCTGTCTTTCGGATCACCTGTCAATATCGTTTTTGTAGCCGAAGGATTTACCAAAGTAACCCCGTCCAACTTCACCTGGGAAGAAACTTCTACCGGAAGCATATTCACTAACTTCACGATATAATCTCCGGTATTAGCGTCTTTCACAACTGATACTCCGACACGTTTCTTCACGGCATCCCAACCATTATTCAGTTTTACCGTAGAAGACAGGTATTCGGTACCGGCGTTCTGACCATACATCTGTTGAGTATAGTAGCCTACCGTGGGTCTCACTTCCGTATTATTGAAATAGATCAAGTCCGGATTCCATTGTGTATGACCATCTTTAGCCAACAACGGAGCATAGGAAGTCATTTCTACCACGTCACCGTTACGTTCTACGGCAGTTAGATAGAGAGCTTCGGCAAGCGCAGTTTCTACATTATTGGGGCGTCCCGGCAGGTGGGCGGCATATTCGCCTAAATAGACTTTCGCTTTGCTACGGTCGTAATGGTCGTAATATTCCTGATTGTGAATCATCCAACCCGGTTCTACATAGTAGTGTTCATCTACCATCGGTACACCCAGTTCGGTAGCAAGATCCCAACCTACTTCATAATCCGTACCTTCGTAGAACGGACCGGTAGTACCAATCACGGTAACTTCAGGATGTTTTGCTTTCACTGCATCAAATATCATCTTAAAGCGTTCCACGAAGACAGGTGTAATCATGTCCTCATTACCGATACCGATGAACTTCAGGTTGAACGGTTTCGGATGTCCGGCTTCCGCACGCTTCTTACCCCACACGGTTTTGCGGGCATCTCCGTTGGCATATTCTATCAGGTCGAGAACATCTTGGATGTACTGATCCATTTCTTCCATCGGAATACCACCCTGCTGTCCCACGCAAGTCAGTTCATCCTTGGAATGGTGGGCACAGGTACCGGAGTTCTGACAAGGTACACCGGCTGCAAGCACAGGTACGGGTTCCGCACCCATATCTTCACAGAACAAGAAGTATTCGTGGTATCCCAGACCGCGTGTCTGATGGTATCCCCAAAGATTGCGGAGCGGCTTACGGGCTTCCAACGGACCGATAGAGCCTTTCCAATCATAAATATTATCTATTCCATCGCCATGAGCCACACAACCACCGGGGAAACGTACGAAACGGGGATGCAGGTCGGCAAGCGTTTGTGCCAGATCGGCACGAAGTCCGTTTTTACGGCCTTTGAAGGTCTTTTGCGGAAAGAGGGAAATCATATCCAGCGCATACTTGCTGACAGCCTGGGGAACAATGGACAGAGATGCAGCAGCCGCATCACTTGTGGCTGTCAAGACTGCTTTCTGTTGTTTCCAATCTTTAGATGTTATGTTTACGGCAGTTTGTGCTATAATTGTTCCATCTTTATCAACCAAGTTCACAAGTACTTTGCCTCCTTTACCCTCAAGTACTTTACCAAAGAGTGAGAAGTCATATTTCTCACCTTTCTTCAGGGCTATGCCATCGAAACCGGCATTTCTAAGTCCCACACCCGGACTCTCTATCACATCTAACACAGCGTAGTGCAGATTATTGGGATGCAGCGGAGCGTCTGTCGCAATCGAAAACGTCCCGAAATTCTCACCGATCATATCCCAGGAGTGAGTACTATTCCAGTTCTGATCGTTACCACGGTCAGTCGGGGTATACTCAAAGTCACGGTTCTGAACCAGTTCGGCATACAAACCACCGTCAGCTCCATAGTTGATATCCTCAAAGAAAATACCAATCAGATGCTTGCTGATTTCTTTCGCCTGACCTGCATTCACCTGAATAGTAGCCTCTACAGGCTTGAGGTTGGCAAAACGTACAGGGTCTTGCTCGGTACGTTCAGCGTTCAGTGACTGGCGGTATTTCTTATGTTCGGCATAGCGGATGATCTGCTGCACGGTAGTATAAGGAACTTCCTGCACCCAGCCTTCTTCTTCAGAACCATTCACCAATACCTTCTTCTGAGTGGTGGGATACACATCTTTGGGTTCATACTTGCTACGTTCTTCGGGAGAGAAATAACTCTGTGCTTCCCACTTCTGCAAGTCGGGAGAGGTTACATAGGCAAGTGCCTTACCGGTATTCGTAGTTTCCCAGATGCAATGCCACTTGCCATCGGCACGGGTTTGCATCAAATGGGGCTTGAACATAGTCTTTGCCCGTCCCCACGGACCAAAGTCGGAATTCACATAGGCAAATCCATTAGCTACGCTAAACCACTTCTCTCCATCGGGACTCCAAGCAAACTTCAGGCCGCTGCGTCCATCACGGTTCGAATAGGAAAAAAGGTACACCTGATTCGGTTCATTCGTCACGCCCTCCACCTTTGCCTGCACAGGGAAGACAAAAGACAGAAGTAAACATACACTTAAAAATCTAATCAATCTTTTCATGGTATTATTTATCGGGTTATTTGTTTTCAATACATTTGTATCGACCTATTTCCAGTGTTTTTTCAGCTTCTCAGCCTCTTTCTTAGTGATGTGGATTACTGCTCCATGTTTCGGTGAAGAGAAGTTAGTCGCCTTCATCACACCTTCATTGAAGTGTCCCAGATCTTTGAAATTCACAAAGTCAGTAGTTTCACTGAAACCGAAATTATGAGGATTGATACCATAGATGTCATACATTACCACCCATTTGTCTTCGCCAATGCGCTTCCACATGTTAGGAGCTTCGCAGGCCTTCGGCTCCGGGTCTACCCATTCCGGCAGGTAAGTATATCCACGGTTGATATATTTCGAAACAGCTTGTTTGATGCCCGGTGTTCCATCGTGAGCAACGTAAAACATGTGATATTTATCACCTACTTTCGTGATGTCGGCATCAATAGCTGATTTGGTAGCATCGGGATATTGGAACAATAGGCGGGGTTCTGTTTCCAGACCGTCAAAATCTTCGTTTACATAAGCATAGTACAGCATATTCCGTGCATTGCCCATGCGCATGGTGAAGTAGATCATTATTCTGCCTGCATGCTCATCGTAGACCAGTTCAGGTGCCCAGGCACAACCGATCTCATCATATCCGGGGAAAGTCTTGTCAATACGGACCACATGGTGTGTCCAGTTTACAAGGTCTTTTGATTTCATCAGGACAAAACCACGGTTGTTACCCCAGCCGTATTTAGCTCCGTCACGCTCCCACTCGGTGTTGCGCAGACCTTTCTGCTGGGCAAAGATGTGCAGGTCGGTCATGGCAATGTAGAAAGTACCATCCGGTGCACGATAGATATGCGGATCACGGATACCTTTCTGTTCGGCAATCGTATCACCGGCAATAATGGGCTGACCGTTATTTACATCCGTAAATGTATATCCGTCATCACTGACTGCGAAATATAAACTATGTGTATCATCTTTGAAATAGGTAAACAGATAGGCTCCCATTTCCTTTTCATTCGTTTTCCAGTCCTGAACCAGTACGGCGCCACCTTGCGGTTGGAGGGTCAGTTGGAGTTTGCCGTCAGCTTTCAGTTTCAGAGTTTGCAACTGAGGTTGCAGTTCTTTATCATCATTATAGAATGAAAGAGTCTGTCCTGCCAGCATAGGCAATTCGAGTTTCAGTTTCAGCACTTCTTTTGTACCGTTAACAGCCGCTACATACCATTGCTTACCGTGACGACGTGCAACGACTGCATATTTTCCAGGATAACCATCAATAAAGCGTGTTTCATCCCATGTAGTAGGCACCTGTTTCATAAAGTCCAGGCAAACTTGCGGGGCATCTGTCAGATTGTTGGGTGCCAAAGCATAATTCTGAATAGGGTTCTGGAACAATACAGCTGTTGCTAACTGGAATACATCCGTCGTGCGACGGGTAGTTCCGCCATTGTTTCCCCGGTTCAAACGCTTGTTCAGGAAAGTACCGCCAAATTCCATGCTGCCCACCGCATTACGGATAAAAGGATGCAGGCAGGCATTGAAAGCTTCTTCATCACAGAAATGTTGATTGAAAATCAGATTCTCGGAAGCCAGTACCGCTTCGCTGCCTACATAGTTGGGATACATCCGCTCCCATCCGCGAGGCACTGTACAGCCGTGGAAGATTACCATCAGACCGTGATCGTCAGCATCACTCAGAATACCTTCATACAAACGCATGGTTTCCTGTTTGTCTCCACCGAAGAAATCGACTTTGATACCTTTCACACCCTGTTCCTGAAGCCATTTCATTTCACGCTTGCGGATAATCGGATCATCCATCATATTGACGGGACCTTGCTCGATATCATTCCAATAACCGCTTGAACTGTACCACAGGAATACATCTACTCCCTTGCCTTGTGCATAGTCGATGAGGGATTCCATACGCTTATGGCCGATTTTCGTATCCCACCAGTTGTCAATCAACACGTATTCATACCCCATTGCAGCAGCCAGATCAACATAACGCACCTGATCATCATAGTTGATACTGCCGTCCTGCCAGAGTATCCAGCTCCAGGTTCCACGTCCCATCTGATAATCATGTTCCGTTTCATACAACGGTTCCACTACATCCCAGATAACAGTGGTTTCTACAATAGGCTTCAATGTCTCACCTACCGTAATCGTACGCCAAGGGGTAGAACCCGGTAAAGCGAAAGCGGGGGCAACTGTTCCGTTACCATTATTCTCTTCAGCCATCGGAAAAGCTACCGTATACAGATTTCCTTCTGTTACATCGCTCAGGCGCGAACCGCAATAGCGGCTGTCTACTCCTGTCTCACTGACAAGTACCCAGCCATTATCTCCTACGCGGAACAGGCAGGGGAAAGTATATCCGTGTCCGTATTGCGAACGGACATCCATCGGGGCATCCGCCTTATATTCTTCTTCATAACTCGGTTTTGTCCGCTTCCAGCCTATCATGGCGTCACTTTGCGGACACATGAAGGTAGTAGTCTGTTCAGGAAAACGGAAGCCGGTCGCTTCGCTGTTCACAACAAGGCTTCCCCGCTCGCCCTGGCGGGGCAACGTATAGCGGAAAGCAACGTCATTATTGCTCACACGGAAGATTACGTCCATCTTCTGCCCTTTTGCATTGACAAAGGCACATACCAGTTCATTGGCCTGATAATGTATCTTGGAAGCTTTGATACGCAATTGCGTGTAAACGGTATCAATTTTCCTTTCTTCATGCCCGGTCAGTTTCATTGCTTTCGCAAAGTCTCCCACATTGGTCTCCAGACCCAACGGAGATGATTCCAGCATCTGTTTCCCATTATAGGTGAGAGAATACGATGCTTCCTTCCCTTCCGGGCACGAAACTGTTAGTTGTAATTTACCGTCAGGCCCGCTGACGGTTACATTCTGTGCTGTCAGCGGCAAGGCTACCGCCATACATAAAAAAGTTAATCCCTTCAGTTTGTTTCTCATGGTCAAATAATGTTTCTCTGGTATTTTAATAGTCATATAATTAAAGGGTTGGCACTACCCGTTTAATCGTTCCGTCTTCATTGAATTCCATACGGTCAATGCATACTTCCCGATGCGTACCCGGACCATCTTTCAGGAAGTTCTTATTAATACGATGGTAAACGATATACCACTCATCCGTACCCGGAATTTGTAACACTGCATTGTGTGCAGGACCGTAGATTTGTTTCTCCGGATTCTGAATCAGTACAATCGGATCTTTAGCTACCTCAATAGGTCCAAGCGGCGATTTAGATGTACCGTAAGCCACATGGTAGTTGGGTGAACCGGTATCATCTACCGACCACATAAAATAATAAAGTCCGTTACGGTAAAATACATAAGGAGCTTCACGGAATGCATAATCCTGCAAGGTTCCTCCTTCGGGAGTCATTACCGTAAGTGTTTTCTTCTTGATGGAAATCATATCTTTGTTCAGTTCGGCGCCGGCCATGTAGCCATTTCCCCAATACAGATAGGGTTTACCGGATACAGGGTCGGTGAAGACATCCACGTCTATCTGCTGTCCGTGTCCTACAGGAGAATCTGTAATGATGGGCTGTCCCAGATCGGTAAACGGTCCGACAGGTGAGTCGGCCATTGCTACGCCGATTTGCTTTCCTCCGCCTTTGGCGGGATTGCCGCTATAATAAAAGAAGTACTTGTATTCTCCCTTGATGAGTTTTTCCTCAATACACGGTGCCCAGGCATTTCCATTTGCCCAAGGTACCTGTTCGGATTTCAAATCCAGCATAACGCCTTCATAGTTCCAGTTCTTCAGGTCGGTTGAAGAAAAAACAGTGAAGTACCATCCACCCCAACCAGGTTGTCCGTCAGTTGTGGAATAGATATAATATTTCTTTGTCTTGTTTGAGTATAAGATTTCAGGGTCAGCATGAAATCCGGGCAATACAGGGTTATTCGGTATTGCACCCAATTCGGCAGGCTTGCCCCATTTATCTGTGATACGGGTCAATTCATCGCGCGTGATAGGAATAATCGTTCCGTGGCGGGGATGGAAGTTCATCTTCACTTCACTGTCTATCACTTTGAAGTTCTTCAGGTCGGTAGTTTCCGTAAACTGATATTTGCCTTTCATGTATACATCATACATTAATATATACTTATCCTGATTTATCAGTTTAAATGTGCCGGCACCTTCCACAGCATCCTTTGTTTGCTGCTTGTAATCCGGTTCTTCTTTCCACTGGCCGGAAGTCAGTGAACGGGTGGTTGCCACTTTAATGCCGTTTCCATGTCCTTCTGTCTTATAGAACAGGTGGAAAACACCGTCTTTATAGACAATATCCCCGTCGATACATGATTTCTTATTCTCCGGAATGAAGAGTGGCTTCGGTTCACCAATCAGATCTGTAAAGTCGTCATTGGCATACGCATAGTAGATGATATCGGCTCCACCGGCATACTGCATAGACCAGTACACCATATATTTTCCGGCTTCAGGGTCGAAAACCGTCTGCGGTGCCCAAACACGTTTCAGCTTTTCCTGTCCTTTATAACGTTTCTGCATATTAATGATGGAATGCGTCCAGTTTACAAGGTCATTGGACTTCAGCAGCACCATCGCACGGTTTGAATCCCAACCATTGTCAGATACCATATCTGTCACCACCATATAAAAGGTATGACCATCCTGACTTCTCAGAATATGCGGGTCGCGCACACCACCGGTCGAACTGATCACTTTCGAATCAAGAACGGGCTTGCCGTCATTCAGTGCCCAATATGTATATCCATCCATACTTACGGCATAACATACAGCTTCTTCACTGATGTGGTTACCTGTAAAGTAGGTGAACAAATAAGCCACATAATCTTTTTCAACGATAGGATGTTGTTGGGAAAAAGAAGGCAATGTCATTGCCAACATTAAACTAATAGCAACTGCAAAATGTCTCATAGTGTTCCTCATAAAATTCACGTTAGTTATTGGGTGTCAAAAATACACATAAAAAAGGAAATATACTACTACGATTCATGCAAAAAGGGAGTAATTTTGTGTCATTTCATTAAAAAACAAAGATTTACCCACTTATCTATAACAAAAATGGAGTTTGCCGGTAAAACAAACTCCATTTCGTATTTCAATTAAAAACGAATGTTCAATCCAAGAAACGTACCATTTCACAAGCAGCCAATAAGAATGCTCCCACTCCAAAGTTAGCTGTTGAATTGGCATCTACCACCTGCCCCGGAATTGCCTTTTCTCCGATAGGCTGCACATAACCGATACGTCCATCCGGCTGTAAAGCAACAGTCGTTAGATATTTCCAGGCTTTTTCTACTACAGGCTGATAAGTAGCCTTATCCAAAAGGCCGTTATTCATACCCCACAGCAGACCATAGGTAAAGAAAGCAGTGCCACTGGTTTCCGGTCCGGGTGCATGTTCCGGATCAAGCAAACTCCGTGTCCAGTATCCTTCCGGTTGTTGACAGGCAGCCACAGCTTTTGCCATTGTCTGAAAACGATCTATATATTCCTGACGGTATTTATCTGTTTCAGGTAAATCCTTTAATACTTTAGCCAGTGCCGCAAGCACCCAGCCGTCTCCGCGTGCCCAAAAGTCTTTCTTACCGTTCGCACTTTTATGTTTGGGATAGATATATTTCCCGTCACGGTAATACAGGGCATCTTCGGGATCATACATCAAGCTATCGGCAAATACCCAATATTCATGCAGTTTGTCCAGATAAAGCGGATTACCGGTTATCTTATATAGTTTAGTCATAACGGGCATCACCATATAGAGTCCATCGGCCCACCACCAATAATCGTTCTTATCCGTACTCATCTGATATTCCATCACTTCGCGGGCACGGGCTATTTTCTGAGTATCCGGCTCTATGTTATATAAATCTGCATACGTCTGGAAGCAAATCTGGTAATCACCGAAAAGCACATACTCATTACTTTCACCGTAGCTGTATTTCCACTCGGCTTTATTGTCCGATTTGGCGCCTTTCCATTCATTGTGCTCTGCCCAAGCCTTGGAATAATCCATGAAAGCAGTATCTCCAGTCAGGAAGAACGCTTCCATATTACCTGTATGATAGGCGGCATTGTCCCAGAATGAACGCCCATGCTTCGGATTCTGTTCCTGCCAATAGTTATTCACTTTATAAATAATATCCACAACTTCTTTAGCCTCATCTTTTGGAGCCGCACAAGCCAACAGCCCACTCAGACAAAAAGCTAAAAGTATCACATTTCCCAAAAATGTTTTCATATATTTTTCTTTTTTTACTTAATTACTATACCACTCGTTATTATTCATAAAGGAAGACAAATTCAGATGTACTGAGTACCTCCTTGAAATTGTGTCCCGGAGTGAACCCTATTCAGTCGTATACTGAATGCCATTCAGTCGTATACTTAACCCTATTCAGTCGTAACCTCATTATCCCCCCTCCCAGAAGGCATTCTGAGTAAGGATTAAAGGGAGCCTGCCACTATAATAAATTATATATACACAAAAAAATTAATTATTCACTTCCAGCACATATACCGGTTGAGGAGTAAATTCAACCATACGTTCACCATCACCTTGTTTAGTATGCTGCACAAAAAGATGGAGCCGGCGTTTCTGCTTCCATAGTTCCGTGTCATGCGAGGGTTCCCAGGCGTCTACCGCAAAGTCTGTCAGGTCTGTAATAGTCCATTTTCCAGTTCCCACAGCCTGAGCATGTGCCATCGACACTCTACTTCCCCGTTCTTCATCACGGAAGATGTAGAATATCTCACCACCTTCCACTACAATACGCGGACGGGCAATAGGGATCATCTTTGTACCGCCACCTTTCAGAGAAAAAGGAGTATGACGATCGGAAACCTGGCGATTCTGCCACATTTGTCCATCGTGCCACACAATACGGTATTGCGGAACATCACTATCAGGATCGCGCCAATACGTGGCAATATAAGGATTACCACTTGCATCTGCACTCATACTGGTCTGGTTGATGAGTTCTGAGTTTTGTGGAATACGGTAGGCATACTCTGCATTATTGTAACGAATAGGCAAATCATATTTCTTGCCATTCGCCTTATACCACGTGACACCGTTATCATAGGAGCGGGCATAACAAAGATCATGATTAGTCTCCACATGCCATGTTTCGCGCCATACCCACGACAGGTGTATGGTTCCCTGCTCATCTACATAAAGCTGCCAGTAGGCATTCCGCTGATCTTCACCATCTATCAGGACATCTTGTACGCGATACCATTTTTTCTCTTCCACAGAATAGCGGTTCATCACCAGATTTCCCCTGCCGGAAGAACCGGAACGATAAACAAACAACAGATCGCCTCCATTCAACGGATAGAACTCCGGATAAGTCACATTTCCCTCATCCACTCCGGTCATAGGCTCTTTATCACCCAGTTCCAGAGTATATGGAGCAATGCTGCGACAATAATTCAGTTTATGTCCGTGATGATCAAATGACAGATGCAAATAACCATCTCCGTCCAGCATCATGCTGATTATATTATGGGCATCCTTTACATTTCCCTTGTACTGTGTCCGTTGTAATGTCCATTGGCCAGAATTCAACTTCCGTTTGCCGAGCACCAGATAACCGTCCCCGTCATAATAACTTATATACTGTTCATCTCCTTGTGTCACAAGCGAGTTGTTCCTGAATACAGTCGTATTGACTGACGTTTGGCTATATCCGTTCCCCACTTCCACAAGACGGGGCTGTTGTGCCCGGAGAGTGGAAAATACCAGGAGAATCAGAAAGAAAAAAAGAATGCGTTTATTCATAATTATTATTCGTAATATGCGTGATCTTTCGGGAAATCTTCTCCTCCCCATGCTTTCTTTGATGTCCAGGGCTGTGGTGCATCTGTCCAGAAGGGATCATCAGCAGCCAAACCTAATGGCAAGAAAGCAAGCGAAGCCAAATAAAGACTACCATTATTGGTATACCAGTCTGAAATATTGGGTTGAGAACCATTAAAACCTAATGTCAGATAACCTTCCGCATTGAAATTGCGGTTATCACCGAACATGCGTTGAATAACAGCCGTCATTGCCGCACGCACCTGTCCGGCAGGCAATTCTTTCGGTAGCCAGCCACGTAATGACAACAAGGCAAGAGGCTGTAACACACCGGTACGATAAGTAATTGAACGACCAAATACGGGGAAAGCACCTTCGGGAGAAACAAAGCGTTCCAATATCATACCGAAACGCTGCATACGCTTCAAAGCTTTCGGAAAGTTTCCTCCTTTCACATTCCAGATGTTTCTTTTTCCTCCATCCGTCATCACGTCAAGGCATTCCACATACATGGGGTGAAGCACAAAACTGTTATAATAGTCAAATGCAAAATCTTCTCCGTCACTGTACCAACCATCGCCCACATACCACTCGTCTACTTTACGTAAAGCAGAAGTTATACGATAGTAATCGGTTTGGGCACCTGCCTTTTTCAGGAAGCATTCAACGGTTGAAGAGAATAACAACCAATTCGTATAAGGGGGATCTACCCGGCGCAATTGTTGGAATTCAGCAATATATCGCTGCTTTGTCAAAGCATCCAACGGAACCCATAAGGCATCATATCCACGCAAAAAGCTTTCAGCTATATAGGCAGCATCTACAAGAGGTTGTCCTTCCTTGCGCCATAGCAGGTAATCTTTACTTTCCGGGTCCACTGATTGGGCATAACTCTTCAATGCCCACTCACGCAATTGTTTGCGCTGCTGACCTTCTGCCGTGTCATCATCAGGCAATGACAACCACGGAGCCAGTCCGGCCATCAACCTGCCGAAGCATTCCATATAAGTCACTCGTTTATCACGGCCATCCCATGTAGGACTTAACTCTACCATCATATTTTCCTGCAATTTACCTTCGCTCATATTGCTCAGTACAGGTGCAGCCATCTGATAGAGAATGCCTGTCCATAATTCACGATCAGTCTTTACTTTTTCAGGTTTCTTTTTGGCCGATACATTAAGAGGTATCAGCAATGCTACGGTCAATAGTAGCCAAAGATATTTTCTTGTTTTCATGATATTCTATATAAGTTGTTTTTCATTGTTGCAAATATATCCGTTTCATAAGAAAACGAACTACTACAAATATTGCAAAAGAGGATATTTATCGGTCATTTCCGTTATAAAATCCATAGTTTTCAGGGAAATCAGGTCTTTTTCACCTTTTCTATTGCTTCTGATATACCCGTACATAGTCTATTTCATAGCGCATGGGAATTCCTTTATCATCAATCTCTCCACCGTTTATGCCACCAAGAGCTAAGTTCAACAAAAGATATTGAGGCTTGCGGAAAGGGTTCGTTCCCATCCCAATCGTTCCGTTTATAGTTTCGCTCAAAGGAATTTCATTCAGCAACTCATCATCCAGATAGAGTTTAATAGCAGTTTCATCCCAATCCATACGCCAAACATGAAATTTATCTGCCCATTGGGGATCTTTATCCGTAAAATGAGTAAAAGGGATTGCTTTACTTTTCCATTTTGCACTCCATTGCCGGTCAGTTCCCCAAGCAGCATTTGCCAGAATATGCGGTTCACCTTTAATACGATAGTATTCCATTATGTCAATTTCACCACACGAAGGCCATTCCATACCGCTACCCAAAGCCCAAATAGCCGGCCATGCCCCTCCGCTCACGGGAATCTTGGCACGAACCTCGAATCTGCCATACAGGAACTCTTTCTTACCGGCCGTAGTGATGCATGAGGAAGTGTACTCAATGAACTCCCGCTTCTTCCGCCAGTCGTTGCTTCCGGCCTCATACCAGGGATTTTTACGTCCTTTTTCTTTTCGCGCTTCAATAATCAACTTTCCATCCTTGCAGTAAGCGTTGCCTTCCTGATACCACTGGGCTTCTTCATTACGTGCAAAACCATTATCATAACTCCACACAGCCGTATCCGGAAGACCGTCTGCGTTGAACTCATCACTCCACACTAATTGCCACTCCGTTTGGCCGGACAGCCCTACCGGAATAAGCAAAAATAGCAGGAACAGACTTCTTGTTACTATTTTCATTCAAGTTCACATTTTACAGATTTATACTACCGATTCTTTTAGAAGATACGAATATAAGAAATTTACCACTTATCCAACCATTCAATAAACGGAATTCCTTTTTCACTAAACTGTATAGGTAGCCAAATGTGTCCGGAATACATCAGACTCTTCGGTTTCCAAACATCAGCCATAAATATAAAGCGGTTCTCCGGAAGCTCCAGTACAAATGTACTCTGTCCGCCAAAAGTCTTCTCGCTATTTTCGCCACGGCAGGGATTGGGATGCTGTTCCCATGGTCCCCAAATGGAAGGAGCTGAAAACATACGGGCTGTATTCGGGTCCCATCCGGTACAGCCGGAAGTAATCATCCAGTAAGTATTATCCTTCTTAAAGATTGCCGGAGCCTCATTGTGTCCGCCCGGATAGATACGGATATACCGGCCCGAGTGCTGCAAATAATCATCCGTCAGTTCTGCAATGTGCAAAGTCAGGTTTTCTTCGGAAGAGTAGATGTGGTAGGCTTTGCCGTCATCATCTACAAACAAGGTCATATCACGGGACATTTGTCCACCTTCCAGATCACGCTTTACAAACAATCCCCGGTTAACGGCTTTGTACCAGTTCGGTGTCCACCATTTCTTATATTTATTCATGTTCCACGTCACCTTACGATCCGCTTCGGGCATATTCTCCGGATATATGCCGGGATTCACCCGTCCGGAACGCACGAAGCGGTAAGGGCCTTCCGGTTTGTCGCTGTCGGCTACGGCAGCACGTGCCGGTCCATAGCCCTGACCTTTCAGTTCGAGATGGAACCACATCACAAATTTTCCGGTCTTCTGATTGTATATCACCTTCGGACGTTCGATGATGCAGCCACGTTCGATATCATCGCCGAGAGTTTCGGAAACGGGAAGCGCTACACTCTTATGTGTCCAAGTCTGTAAATCGGGGGAGGTGTAACAGTTCACCCCTACTTCTGTGGTGAAG